>Ga0316209_1000331_pt1 | contig 90297 bp, 80 predicted proteins | sample 6monopyrite_MG_FD_204945 | JGI IMG/M metagenome (GOLD analysis project Ga0316209, IMG submission 204945) | Microbial mat bacterial communities from mineral coupon in-situ incubated in ocean water Damariscotta River, Maine, United States -... | ecosystem: Environmental > Aquatic > Marine >... | reverse complement strand
AACGAGAGCTGGGCATAACGAGGCTTCGGCATTGGTCACTCCTTTGACGCAATGATGAATATAGATTTTCAGCTGAGATTATAACTGGACGAGAATGTTGTCAATCTTTAGTATGGGTGTCTGGACTCTTTTGTAAGGGAATTTAATTATGCATACTCCAATAGAATTTTACGTAAAACTTCCTGCTGACCTTTTTCGTGGTGGCACTCCAGCCAAGCATAAATTTGATTACCTGAGAACAATGCCTCCGAGAAATAGCGATCAAACATACGACGTTAAAATTAATACAAAAACTGGATTAATTGATCATACTACTGGTGGCTTGAGCCTTTTCAATACGCCTAATTATGAGTTTGGCCCTGATTGGTGGGTTATCCCAGCAGGTACAAAACTCCCGTCAGAATTTACGCTTTCCAAAGACTTAACCGGAGGGAAGTTTAAAGGTCATTATACTATCCGTGCGCTAATTGACATGCCGATACCGGTATGGAAGAAAAAGTTGTCCGAATGGGCTGATGAGCATGTGGTGCACGTTAAACAATATAAAAAGGCGAACAATAATGTTTAGTGTTATGGAGCTAAGATTAATACGGGTATCAGTCAAACGAAATATGGAAGAATTACTCAAGAAAAAAGCAATTCTTGACCCCGAATCTGATGATGCAGTTGAAATAACTAATGATCTAATGATCTATCAAAATATTATTGAGAAAATCAATGATAGAGAGGATGTGTAGCTCTAACCAGTCACTCGTAGGAACCGACGCGCCGGTCGTGCCTCCCTCTGCGGTAGTTGGCTCCACAGCTTGGCGTTATGCTTTTTGAGGAAATATGGTAATTAGAAGAATTTGTCCGGAAGATTTAGATGGATTTGTGACACTTTGGCAAAGTGTATTTAATGAAGGCATTTACCTTAGAAGTCTACCGCCGTCAAAAGATAAAATCGCGGTTGTGTTAAGGTGACGTGCCGGGTGGTCGCTATTCATGGGACGTACGATCCCCACCCTCACGAGGGCGTTCAACGGCCGTTGCAAGCACATCTTCCTCATCTTACGTGCCATCTGATTCAATAGTGTGGGCACAATCCATGGTTGGAGCGTCATGGACGGGACGAGTTTTATCGCATCTTGGAGCATGAACTGGTCACCTAAAGGCATCAATGCAGTGACGTAATGTATGGTAACGTGTTATAGAATAAGCATTTATAGCTAATAAACGCATGCAAAGGACCCAGGCCGCTGTCGCTAATTTCTGCATATTCCCCAGAAAGGATAAAGCCGTTTCTCACTTCGGTAATGCATAGTCATCCTGAAGTTAAGATTAGTACTTGTTATATTGGCAGGGGCAACTGGGGGGGGGGCAGAGTAAGGTGTTAAATAATGGCTAACAATTGGCTCCAAGGGACTTGGCACCTAACCCGCTAACGCTGGCACAATGAAACCTCTGCTACAATGGGTGGCTGATCCTTGGCGTTAGCTGTGCGTGAATAACAGAGGAGCTGCTCTTGACCGAAGAACGAAAAAAAAAGATCCAGGCTTTGTTAAAGGGCATCGAGACCGGAGATCCTGCGTCAGTTACTGTCGTCAATCCGAACAAATATATCCAGCACAATCCGCAGACCCATGAAGGGGGAGAAGGATTGGCTGCTTTGTTTAAACGTCTGTCGAAAACATCGCCACGAGTAAATATCGTTCGTATTTTTTCCGATGGTGATTTTGTATTCGGGCATACCGAATACGACTTCAGCTCTTCCCGAGTTGGCTTTGAGGTGTTCCGTTTTGAAGGGGAGCATACTGTAGAGCACTGGGACAACATTCAGTCGAGGAGTGGCCCAAATCCATCCGGGCACTCTATGGTTGATGGTCCAACTGATGTGCGTGATTTGGACAGGACGGAAGATAATCGCGCGTTGGTCAAAAGATTCCTGGAAACGGTTCTCATAGGTGGTCAAATTGATCAACTGCAGAGCTTCGTTTCCGAAGTGTACACTGAGCATAACCCCCTCTTGCGGGATGGCTTGCCTGCGTTACGTCAGGCTCTGACCGCACGCGATGTGAATTCTGAATCTACCATCTGCTACGAGAGAGCACACCGTACATTAGCAGAGGGTAATTTTGTTTTGTCAGTTTGCGAGGGCTACCGTGAAGGCGAGCACACATCATTCTATGATCTTTTCAGACTCGAAGGCTCTATGATTGTCGAGCATTGGGATACCACGGAAAAAGTAGCCCCCAAAAGTGAGTGGAAGAATGATAATGGGAAGTTCTGAGCAGCCGACAGCTAACAAGAAAACCCATGGGACTTCACTGCCGCTCGACCATGATTTTGGCGTTAGGTGCAAACAGAAGATAGTGATATGTCAGATTGTAGTTGTGAGATAGAGATAAAAAACAGAGAAGAAAGCCGTATATTGATAATACTGCTCGGTATTAATGCAATCATGTTTTTTGTTGAAATAACGCTAGGAATAATGAGTGAATCTACAGCATTAATAGCGGATTCACTAGATATGTTAGCAGATGCAACAGTTTACGGAATCGCTTTGTATGCAGTTGGAAAAGGCGCGTTAAAAAAAATAAAGGCAGCTCACATCAGTGGAGTTTTTCAAATCATACTTGGTGTTGCTGTTCTCTTTGATATTGTACGCCGAGCAATACTAGGTAGTGAGCCAGAATCACTTTTAATGATTCTTGTTGGAATCGCAGCACTTATCGCAAACATTATCTGCCTTCAGCTTATTTCAAAGCATAAAGATGGAGAGGTTCATATGAGAGCCAGCTGGATTTTCTCAAAAAATGATGTCATTGCTAATTTAGGAATTATTCTTGGTGGTGGTCTGGTTTACCTGTTTGATTCAAGGTTTCCAGATCTTATCATTGGCCTCGCAATTTCAATTATCGTTATCCGTGGCGGTGTTAATATAATTAAAGATGCTAATAATGAAAAACAAATTCAGTCTGCAAAAAGCACCTAACAAGCATTGCTGGTGCCTGGCATAAATCGGGTTGCTGCATCTATAACCTTCTGCTTAAAGTTATGGATCTCATTATTCGCTTGAGAGATGAAAATCGATCATACAATTGCATGCAGCCGACAGATTCTATTTTCAGGTCTCACGAAGGGCGTTAGTGATGGGTGCGCGTGCGGCTCGGATGCTGGGTAATAAGCCGCCAATCAGTGCCATCAGTAGTGCATAAATAATCCCTTGTTTGAGGAGTTCTGGTGTGACTGCAAAGGCGAAGGTGACCTGAGTGAAGCTCTGGAAGTTAAGCGTATTGGCCTGGTAGCCGTTGAAACCGAAATAGGCGATGGCAGCGCCGATGAGTCCGCCGATAAGACCGAGCAGTAGCGCTTCTATCAGCACGGAGACGACCACTGGTGTGGCACCGAAACCGAGTGCCCGCAGGGTTGCGATCTCGCGAGCGCGAGAGGAGACGGCGGTATACATCGTCAAAATGGCGCCAAACACCGCTCCGATTCCCATCAGTACTGCCACTGTTGTTCCAATGCTATTGATCAATGTGGTGAGGGCTGATGACTGTTCGGCATAAAAGTCGCTCTCGCGCATAACGCTAACATTCAAGCGTGGGTCTGCGGCCAGGTTATCCTTGAAGGCCGGGAAGGTGTCGGCCGATTGCAGCTGGACACGCATCGACTGGTAAGAGTTGCCTCTGTTATAGGCGCCCTGAAGCACTTTGACATCACACCAGATCTCAGACTCGGTGACACTGCCGCCATCTTCAAAGATGCCAACGACTGTCCAGGTGTTCGGGCCCCATCGTTTTTCCGATCCCAGCGTTAGCCCTGCAAACTGTTTGGCCGCGCCGCGTCCGACGATGATTTCGTTAAGCCCCGGTGTAAATGCGCGGCCCTCGACGATGCGCAGATTTTTGCGTACCGCTAATCCGCTGGGCTGGATGCCTCTGAGTGGTACATTGGCAGCAGTATTGGTGCTGCGTTTGGGGATATCGACAATCACAAACAGCTCGGCCGATGCCAGAGGCGTATTAGCGCTCATCTGAATTCCGGGTGCCTGCTCTATGATGCGTACTGCGTCCTGCGAGAGGCCGCTGCTGAGTTCGCTGGTGGCGCCATTACGCAACACGATGGCGGTGTCGTCGCTTCCTATTGTGGTATGGGCCGCCTTGAAACCTTCGCTGATGGAAAGTACCGAGACGAATACCACGACCACGCCAGCGATGCCGATCATCGACACGATGCTTGATACGGGACGACTCGGCATATTGCGTATGTTGAGCCAGGTTACCGTCATCACTTGTGTCAGCCAGTTAAGGGATAACATATTAAGCCCTCCTTAAAGCATCGACCACGCGCAGGCGCATGGTGTAGGCGGCGGGCAGGGCACCCGCGATCAGCCCGAACAGGAGCATGAATAGCAGGCCGATAATGATGTCCCGGAGGGGTAGGTAAAAAACCGGAAAGAAATTCTGAACGGTACTACTCATGGCACCAATCACCATTTGGGCAAGCAATAGTCCCGCGATGCCGCCAATGGCAGTGATCAATATCGCCTCCAGCAGAACCAGCGAGGTGACCACTGTGCTACTAAAGCCCAGTGTCTTAAGGATGCCGAGCTCTCTGGTGCGCTCATGTACCGATTGCATCATGGTATTCGCCGTGACCAGCAGCATCGTGAAAAACACCGCGCCGGCGACAACCGTCACGATGGTGCTGATATCGCCAATCTGATTAGCGAACCCCTGCGCAAATGCCTTCTCAGTCGAGGTCTTGGTCTCGGCTGGGGAGTTGGTAAACAAGGTATCAATTTGTGCGGCGATCGCGGGAGCGGTTTGTGGGTCTTTGATGCTGACGACAAACCAGCCCACCATGTCCTGGGCGAAGGAGCGGGCCTCGTTGAAATAATCGTAGTGCATCAATATGGAGGACTGTTCACCTCTGTCATTCTGGGTGCTATAGATGCCTGAAATAGTCATCTCCCAGGTAAAGCTACCATCTTTTCTGGACCAGATGCTGGAGGTGATCGGTACTCGGTCACCTACCTGCCAGTCATGTTGCTCGGCCAGGGTTTTCCCTACCAGCATGCCGGTGCGGTCACTGAACCAGGCCTGTTTCTGCTCATTGGGCAGTAAATACTCCGGATACATCTGTAGGTAGTTTTGCGGGTTTACCGGAAAAGCGCCAATGACATTGCGTGAATTCTGATAAGTGGCACCGAACCAGGTTGCACTACTGACCTCTTCAACACCGTCGAGTTGACGAATTCGCTCCTGATAGTAAACGGGTAAAAACTGTATCAGAGAGACCTTGTGAGTCGTTACCAGTCGATCAACCCCCGCCATGTCGATGCCGGCTGTGGTAGCCTGTTTAATTGCGGCGAGCAGGCCAAACAACAAAAAAGCGATCACGATTGACAGCAAGGTAAAGAGGGTGCGTATTTTCTTGCGCTTGAGATTCCCCCACAGTAAAAAAAGATATTTCACGCTGCGGCACTCAGGCACAGCATGCCTTTATCCATATCCAGTGTTCTGCTGGAGCGTGCTGCAGCATGCGGATCATGCGTGACCATAATGATCGTTTTATTGTGGGATTCGTTGAGTCCCTGTAATAAATCGAGGATTTGATCGCCGGATTTTCTGTCCAGGTCACCGGTAGGCTCATCGCATAACAGCATGGTGGGGTCGGTAACAATGGCGCGGGCGATACCGACGCGTTGTTCCTGGCCGCCGGAGAGTTCTGCGGGTTTATGTTTCATACGATCTTTGAGGCCGACGAGCTCCAGCGCTGTTTCTGCTCTGAGCCTGCGCTCGGCGCGGCCCATCTTCGTCAGTAACAGTGGTAACTCGACATTGCGTATTGCAGAGAGCATCGGCAGTAGATTATACATTTGATAGACGAAGCCAACATGACGAGCTCGCCACCGCGCCAACTCGCGTTGTGACATGCTATCAATGCGCTGACCGCCGATCTCTATCGTGCCATGACCAGGTTGGTCGAGGCCGCCGATTAGATTCAGCAGGGTTGTCTTGCCGGAACCGGAAGGTCCCATCAGGGCAATAAATTCACCTTCGGCTATTTCGAGGTTGAGCCCATGCAAAACATCAATAGATTCATTGCGGCGTTTATATGTTTTCTGCAAGTCAGTAATTTTCAGGAGTGAATTCATAATGCATCATCCTCTAGCAGTGTGGTTCATGGAACCTGTGTCGGGAAAAGTGCGATTGTGTCGCTACTTCGTTAAAAATTATTCGGTGTCCATGCCGATAATTCACTCACTTACGCGACAGCTAATTCCTTTTGCCCCGACCGTCCTGCGTTCGCAGCGTCTTCGTACAACCTTGTTTACTATTATCGCTCACTCGTTGCACTCAACATGCTACCACAACGACTCTGCGCCCACGCTTCGCTTTCCGTGGCGATCAGCGTATGCAATCAATGTTTAAATTATAAACCATGCCAGTAAAATATTCTGGTTCTCACTGAGTGCGATATAAATCCAGCATAAATCATATGTATACTAGCTGGGCTTTACTCTTCGTGCGTTCACTAGAACAGGTAAGCGTTGACGGTTTTCAGCATATCGTAGCAGGCTTCGATTTTTTGCTCGTCGCTCTTATTGCTATTGTTCTCCATTTTCAATGTGCCCTCGAATGGATAGGTGCAGCTGAGATTTTCATCTGGCTTCTTCGAAATGATGGTGATATCGCCTGTTGACTGGAAATATTCCGCGCTCAGGATTTCATCCAGAAACAAAACATACGATGACGTATTGCTATGCCAGATGGCGCGTGGATGCTGTGCCAGTTGATGACGAAGCCTGGTAAAACTGATGGGCACACTGCTATCTTTTTGGGTAGCAGATTGAATCTCATTTTTGCTTGTTATTATCTTAGTTGTCTCTTCTTTTTCGTTTCGCTCAGGAACGGCTCGCTTACCAGTCTCTATTGCTTGCTCACCAGGCTCGTCTTCCAGAAAGCGTACCTTAATACCCATCTCCGGAAGGATCCGAGGATCCAGTTGCTCAAAGGCTATGCGTACTTTTATAGAGGCACGCTGCCTGTCTGCACTGGGCACAATATTGATGACACGTGATGGAATGACCCAATCAGGGTAGGCGTCCAGTATCGCTTCGGTTTGTTGCCGAGAATGAACCCGGTTGATATACGTTTCACTGACGTCAACTTCGATCTCGCGTGAATTCATGTCGACGATGGTGCAAATGCCGGTACGGGTGAAGCCACCGCCAGCGGACATCGGCGAAATGATTTCTCCCGGCTGGGCATCTTTAGAGATGACCACGCCGCTGAAGGGCGCGCGAATGACAAGGTCATTGAGATCCTGCTGGTGCAATTGTTTGTTATTTTCCGCTACCCTGACATTGCTGAAGGCGACATTAAGACGAGCCTCCAGCGCCTTGACATCGGCATCGGCAGTATCGAGCTGGACAGCGCTGATCAGCTGTTTTTCGAGTAAGCTGCGAACTCTGGTACGATTACGCTGCGCCTCCTCCAGGCGTACCTGTATCTCTGTTAATGCATCCCGGGCAGCATCGAGTTGGCTATTCGACAGTCGATACATCGCTCTTACGGTACTATCGTCCAGGCGCGCGAGAATGTCGCCCTCTGTTACGCTCATGCCTTCCTCGAACAGCACTTCGACAATCTTACCGGTGACCTTTGAGGAGACGGTGGCTGAATGACGCGCCACCACATAGCCTGATGCATTTAAAACCGTTTCACCTGGCGGTTTGGCGACAGGGGGGCTGGCGATGACCACTTCGACTGGTTTTTGTTGCGGGATTATTGGTTCAGGCGTTTTGCTCATCCACCACCAGGCAGCCACTGCCATTGACGCGAACAGGATGATGACGCTTACAAGCGGGACGATGGTAGCGTGACTTGTACTGTCGGCGGCCTCGCGATCAATCGTCAATGAAGCTAGCTTTTCTTTGTCCAATGTCATAATAGCTATTAGAGAGTATTTGATGAATGTCGATGACAGGTGTTCATGTGAACAGGAAAATCAAGCGCTGAAATCAAGTACTGTAGTAAGCGCATTTTATTCCGTCACGAATGTAAGACGCAAATCGCTAGTCATACCCATGTTAGGCATAATGCTTTAGATGCCACCTTACTTGTGGCCAAAAAATCGATAAAGTATTGATAGAAAAAGTTTTCCTGGATACGCATAGTAGGAAACATTGGTATAGTTGCTGGTATATACCTTGCGAATCATAGCATCTCTTTTGCTGGAGAGATCGATAAACTCAATTCCAATCTCGTATGGACTGATAATGCGGCTGATCTGGCATCTCATGGGGCCGACTCCCACTACGTTCAGCATTAAGCGATGTGATATTGGCAACCCCTGTTGAGGGATTTGTATGTTTGCACCGCTCAGAGAAAGGTCCTTGATCAAGCAGGGGTGTTTTTTATCTTCAACGACGATGACACTGTTTTCATTAACAACAAAGCGTTCCTCTCTACGTGGGCGGGGCAAATCGACACAAATCATTGCCGAAATTGCTATCACAACAATATTAAAAAAACACCAGATGAAATTCACCCATTGTTGTTCGTGATCCTCAATAACGGCATATTCTGGTACAAGATTGAGCACAATACCCAGCACACTTAGCGCGAGTAACAGTATCAATTTCCATAATAATGACCACTGGATGATGACCCTGTTGCGATCCCCCCCTTTCGCAGTCACTTTAAAACGCTGCCCAAAAGGGCGGATCAGGCTTTGATACAGTGAGCCCAGTATGGTGAAAACCATGATGAGCCGGGTGGCGTCCGTCATAATGATGAGGTACTTACGGTTGGAAACCCAGTTGACTGACATCAATATTGCCACAAAGGCGGGTGCCATATGGCTGATGAGCTCAGAGGCCTGCGCCTCTATGGCGTAAAGCCCAAAAAACAGATACAGCAAGGGGGCCGCAAGGACAATGATCGCCCATGGAAAGGTGATTACCCAGTTCATCACCTGCCACAGGAAACTTGTGCGTTGTAAAATGGTCAGTCCGGGCGCCCATAAAGGGCATGATTTTAACCACAGTATTTGCATCGTGCCGAGACACCATCGGGAGCGCTGGGTGAGATATTCCTTCAGGCCCTCAGGTGCCAGACCAATGCTCAATCGTTCATCAAGATAGCGGGTAATGTAACCATGTTGCAGGAAGACGAAACTAAGCAGTATGTCTTCAGTGACGCTATCGGTAGGAAATCCACCGATCTCTTCCAGATAACTACGCCGTATGACGCTGGATGTGCCGCAGCAAAAGGCTAAATCCCAGGCATCCCTCGAGGGCTGCACTATGTCAAAGAAATATCTTTGCTCATCTACCCAGAACTGATCGGCAAGCAGATTTGATTGAATCGGATCAGGATTGAAAAAATGTTGCGGGGTTTGCACGATACCAATTTTTTCATCTTCGAAAAACCCGACGGTGCGCCATAAGAAGTCTGCTCGCGCTACAAAATCTGCATCCAGTACCATGACAAGATCAGCATCGGTCGCTAGTTTACTGACAGCAAGCCCATGATTAATATTACCCGCTTTGGCATGCTCATTTTTCGGGCGGGTGATATAGTTGGCGCCTTTATCTTCGCAAAATTTACGTAACCATTCACGCTTGCCATCATCCAGTACCCATACTGTGAAGTTGGGGTAATCAAGCGACAGCGCTCCTACGATAGTGCGCTCCACCACATCAAGGCCTTCATTATAAGTAGTGATGAAGACATCTACAGCAGGGACGTTATCACTAAGTTTTAGCCTCGCGGCACTCTGGTCCGCTTCATCGCTGCGATTGGCGGTACGCATCTGAAAGAAATGCCCGATAAACAGGCCAACGATAGCGCTAATCTCAAAGATAAAAAATCCCCAGCCCCAAACTGACTGTATGCTCAACTCGAAGGCGGGTAAGGTTTCAGTGATGCGCCAGAACAGGTAGCGTATGGTAAGGATTAGTGAGAATCCAAGTACCACTATGCGTGCCCAGGTTTTCTCTCTTGGAAACATCGGCAGCCATACCATCAGAACGATAGCAATGATCAAAGCAGGGATTAGTTCATTCATATGAGGTGACGCTATTATGCAAGAGTAAGGTTTTAAAAAATCTTTTAACTCTTGTTGTTTTTGCTTAATTCATTCGCGCGAGAGGAGACTTCGTCTGTGACTGGAAGAATAATATCTTCTTTGTGAAATGTTACTTTAGCGCGGCGCCCGACTTGATTAAATATTTTGCTATCGTCCTTAAAGTCATTTATATCCATAGTCACAAATACCAGAAAATCATTCTTATCAGTGTTTGGCTGTGCAACGGCTAACATCGATTCTGGCAAGGTTGATTTGCGGCCCTGCAAACGTTCGACTCTTCCATGAAAGTCATGCGGCGAACCTATGAGATCAATGCTGGCGCTATCCCCGATACTGACATCGTCGAAATATCGCTCATCAAGGCTTACAATCAGAAACAGACGCGAAAGATCGGCGATTTGTAACATAGGTGTACCTGCAGTGACATGCTCACCTTCCCCAACTAAACGCAGCCATATGCGGCCATTGTTCGGCGCAATAAGCTCAGATTCACTAACGTGAGCAAGCCGCTCTTTTTCTACCTTGATTTGACGTGCTACTTCGCGCACGCGAATATTGGCATCGCGGAGCTTACTTACGACCGTTTGCTGGCGTAGCCCAATCTCATCACTTCTTTGCTGAGAATAGGGAACATTATTGAATCCATCGCCGAAATAAACACCGTCTTTTGCAGCGTCAAGTTCTACCTTGACGCGTTCAATCTCTCGCTCAATCACTACCAGATCAGCATGCGCTACGGCATCATCACGTAAGGCTGCATCTAACTGGGCCCTGGTTGTTAAACCCTTACTAAATAATGCTGTCTGTCTAGCGAGCTTTGATTGTGAGTCTTTTAGAATGGCCTGCTGCGCCACTAATTTTGCTTCCTTTTCAGCCTTCATGACTTGATAGTGTTTATTGACTGACTGATAGTAAGCTTTACCACTCTTCTCAAGGCGAGTTAGAAAATACTCCAGTTCCTTAACTTCCTGTTCAAGCGCCAAAATAGTTTCGTGTAAGGTTGCGCGATCTGCCATCAATGCCGCAAGTTTGCTACGATCAATACGACTATCTTCAATACGTGCAATGATATCGCCTTTTTTTATAGCCAGCGTTTCCGCGGAGAGTATTTTGGTCACTTCGCCCTGAATAGGTGCTCGAATGGTCATTACCTGTGCATTGACAATTGCATTGCTGCTAATTGGATAAATCATTCCTGGAACAAATGCCCACAGGGCGAGGCAGATGACGACAACGCCTATGACAATACGTGCAATACGAGCAGTGCTTAAAGTGCCTTTTGCATTATTTTTCTGTTCTTGAATGTTAGTTCTTTTACTGGGTAATGTAACAGGGGCATGTGGCACTTCTTTTATCCTCACGATAGAAATCCAGAAAGCCTGGCATCAGATAATTTTTATAAATTATAAAATGGTATTTTTTTTAAACTCAAGACATTCCCGGAGGTTTTCTGGAGCAGGTTATAATCTCAGTTGAGAGTAATCAAAGTTTTTAACGCGACCAATAATTAATGCTTGTACTCTCTCAAGTTGATGTCAGCTTATAATGCTACTGAGCTTAATGTGAACATCCCTGATGATAATTCATCCGTGGGCAGTGAAAGTTGTCTGGTTTCTCATTCTTGCTCATCTCTTGATTGCCTTCCAGCCATTAATCACAGGCCTGTATTTTAATTTTTGCCACTACACAATTAAGGTGAATTTTAGACAACTGTTAAGCGTGACAAACCATCGCGTAAAAAATAACGAGTCATTGTGCTAACTGGCTAGAACAGTGACAGGAGTAATCTAAAGAATCTCTGATTAATTGCCTTATCTGTCATTGCGAGCAACGCGTGATGGACTGGCAGTCCAAATCTTTTAGGGTGGCAATTTCGACCCTATATAAATCGTTGGGTTAAGAGATTACTTCGTCTAATGCTTAAATATGCGACATAGTTATTTTGTCGGTTTTACAATAGAAAAGTGCTGTTGTCTTCAGCTAGCATAGAATACTACAAGCGAAGGAGATTAAGTGATTAATAATGATCTTGCTGCAAACTGTCCCGGCCAGGTATCGATAGAGATGGTACGCGCTGTGTGTGATGACATTGTGCCCATCGTCGAAGCGTTACGAATGCTGGAAAAGAGATTAATGGCGGGCTGGACGCGTGCGTGATTGTATTATTAAAACAAGTAGTTAAATATGATCTGTCGTGATGTTATTCGCTGCGAAGCGCTTCAATTGAGTCGAGTTCTGCGGCATGTTGTGCCAGCCATGATGCCGATGATGAAGGGGAGTCATTCAGCCGTGATACGGCTATCAATCATGAGGTGTTGTTTGCTTTCTTGATTAGAGTACCAGCCGTTCCTGAAATTCGGCTATCCGCACGTCGGCCTGAAAATCTTGTTTTAATCGTAACGCAAGTTGTTCCATCGCCTCGGGTTCGCCATGCACCAATACAACGCGCGGACGGTTTTTAAAATGGCCATACCAGTCTACTAGCCCTTGTTGATCGGCATGGGCGGAGAGCCCGCCAATCGTGTGCACCTGCGCCTTCACATTTATCGTCTCTCCCCACAGTCGAATCCGTTTGGTGCCACCTACCAGTGCCCTGCCTAAGGTTCCGCGCGCCTGAAAGCCGACAATCAACAGATGAGTCTCTTTGCGCCACACATTATGTTTGAGGTGGTGTTTGATGCGCCCGCCACTGCACATGCCACTGCCGGCGATAATGATCGCCCCGGAACGAATCTGATTGATCATCATTGAGTCTTCACTGCGTTGTGAGAGGTGTAGATTAGGCAGCTCAAACAGCGCACCGTTTTTTGTTTCTAATTCACGTGCGTGGCTATCGTACAGTCTGGCATGTCGCTGGTAGACTTCTGTCGCATTGATCGCCATCGGGCTATCGAGAAATACCTGCCATGCCCCCAGGCCCCACTCATCGAAATAACGGTTGAAGACATATAGCAGTTCCTGAGTACGACCTACCGTAAAGGCCGGAATCAATATATTGCCACGCCCCGTTCGCACATTGGCGAGGATCTCGCCCATCTCCTGCCAGGTTTTTTCCCAGGGGCGATGCAGTCTGTCACCATAGGTGCTTTCCATCACCACCAGGTCGGCGTCAGTCAACAGCTCCGGGTCACACAGGATCGGTGCGCCACGATGACCAAGGTCGCCACTGAAAACTATTTTACGCGTTTGTCCCTGGTCGGTAATCGTCAGTTCAACAATGGCAGAGCCAAGGATGTGCCCGGCGTCATATAACGTCAACATCACACCGGGCAGGATCTCCTGCTGTTGATGATAGTTTACTGCTTTGAATTGCTGTTGTGTTGCACGTGCATCGGCACGACTATAGAGCGGTTCGAGAAGTGGTAGCCCTTTGCGTTCACGTTTGCGATTCTCAAACTCCACCTCTCTTTCATTGAGATAGGCGGCATCTTCCAGCATGATCGCGCAGAGCTCCACTGTGGCACAGTGAGTATAGATGGGTCCGTTGTAACCACGTCGTACCAGTAGCGGCAAACGCCCCGAGTGATCGATGTGGGCATGCGTCAGTACCACGGCATCGATCTCCGCAGGCTTGAATAGGAATGGATCGGCGTTCTTTTTTTCGTGTTCGAACCGACCCTGAATCAGGCCGCACTCCACCAACAGTTGATAATCGCCGATGCGTAGCCGATAACAGGAACCCGTTACTTCTCGAGTTGCGCCAAGGAATTCAATCTCCATGTACTAGCCTTTTGTTTGGACATGATGTGCACCGCGATTAAATTCAGACTGGCAAGAATTTCGGTAAGTGCTCCCTGATATCAGCAACATCGTGTTGTACCATATTTTTATCGATCTCAAGTGCGATCGTTGCCATTAAGTTTTTATCAACTAGCGTACGCAGGTGCCCTAAAAATTCAGGGGCGGCTACAAGGACTAATTTAGAAAAGGCGCCTTGATTATGATGTGCTTTCAAGCATGTCGAGATCTCTTTTGCAAAGAGGATTGCTTCCTGGTTTTCCGGACTCTCCATTGCGTGCCGTCCCTCTCCATTACTATCAAAACTACGACCCGGTCGGTCACTGTTGAGGTCAGTCTCATGAAGACGACTTGCTGAATGTATTAAATCTTCGACCTCAACTAAAACACTGCTGGCTGAGGCCGCTGAAAATAGTCGTGCACGGCTGCTATCTGCAACCACTATCCATGTAGATTCCATAACTCACCTCCTTCTGCTATTAATCATCACATATACAGCTTATACCTATCATCACGGCAAGGCCAGTAAGCTGTTATTTGTCTCTATGTTTGTCATAAGTATTCAAATGATTGCCTGTGATTCATTTTAAATAACCGATAAAACTACTCTGTCTTTGCTGTTGCTGCTGGCTGAATATTACTTCGTTGATGTATCAATAAAACACTTAAATTTGATTGCTTGCTTTATCTGAAAGTAAGGCATACGCTTAATTAAACACTATAAAATAAGGGGTATTTGTAAGGTAGCATTAAATCAATAACAACATTTTCCATCAAGGAGGAATCATCATGGCTTTCATTTTTCGTGGCGCTTTATGCGCCAGTGTCTGTGCAGACTGCACCCTGCCGCTATCCAATGTGCTGGTAAGACTTTATCGTGCCAAGGACGCAAAACTAACGGCCGCCGCACCGAAGTTGACCCAGCGAATATTGAGCGAAGCAGAAGTCGCTGCGAAAGCAGACCGTCTCATTGGCGAAGCGCATACGACTGCCGATGGCGGGTACGAGGTGATCGTCGATCAATCAAGTGATGAATCAAATTATGATGGTGGACCGGTCGAAATCGATGTCCGTTTCATCGCGTCAGATCTGAGTCAACGGGACGGGGTTGACGGTACCCTGCAGGTTTCTCTCACCGTACTACAGCCGAACTGGCGACAGCGTGAACAGGGTTATATCTCTGTCTGGGATCACTGTCTGTCACAGCGCTTCTGGTGTCAGCTGCTGGAACAACTGGATCTCTGGATCATCTGCGGGCAGATTACGGATTGTGAAACACAACAGCCAGTCACAGGCGTCAAGGTAGAGGCCTATGATGCAGACTGGCTACAGGACGATTATCTGGGTGTCGCCACGACTGTGGGTGGCGGACAGTTTCATATATGGTACACCCGTGCCGATTTCGAAACGACAATATTTCCGGCCATCGATCTCGAACTGTTTGGTGGGCCGGATCTTTATTTCAGGGTCAGCACCCTGGGGGGAATTCCGCTGCTTGAAGAGTCGCAGAGTGATGGGCGCGCCAGCGGTCGAGAGGATGTTGGACACTGTTTCTGTGTCAATCTGTGCGTCGAAGAACCCGTCGCTCCATTTGAAAATCCCTATTTCTATCAGGTCGGCGACTTCAATATCGCTGCGGACATCGATACCACCAGCGGGTTGACCTTGCACAGTAAAGGGAGCCATGCAGGGCCGAATTATGGCTTTTTCAGTGCGGTTAAGTTAAAGGGCTATTGCCCCAAGACATTGCCACTGGATCCCAGCCAGGTGATGCACTACCGTTTCCTTTATATTGACCCGACTGCTCCCACTGTCGAAGTACCGATTACCGGCGACCTGATTGGCACCGCGACTCAGGAGGTGGTTGTGGGGGCAAGAGTGGTGCCGTGGGACCAGTTTAATACCGGGCTGACGGACACTTACCAGGATATCGTGATCCGTGGCAGTGGCACCGCATCCACGCCGGACGTGCCGCCGCCTTTCCCCGGTCCGGCACCTCACGGCCCGATTCCTCCGCACATCCTGATACCCGATGCCGACGGCTGGGTACGGGTCGATCAACTGGCAGTGGACAATGGCTTTCAGGGATCGTTGATGCGCTTTGTGACCAATAAGGCCTTTCCAGACGGCTCTCCTGTCGATGCCGGTGATACGGCTGGTGACCCGCCAACGGCACCGCGTAATGGACGACTGGTCACGATTATCTTCGAGACAGCCACCGATCCAACAGATCCACTGACCTATGATCGACAACTGCTGGAAGGCAAGATCTATGTGAATAACTGGCGCGAGATGCGTTTAGTAGACCTGCAACAGTTTGTTGTTGGTGTCTTGGGAAGCTGTACCCCTATCAGTAACGACGTGAATATCAACTACACGGTGGATCATGAGCTACTCCATTCATGGGGACTGAGTATCATCTCTGCTGCCAGCCCGACAGTGCCACCACTGCCGAGCGGTACCGGTCCACGCGGTGCGAACTCCGGCATACCGGGTTTTCATATAGACGTCAGCGATAGCACCAACTGGCCGAGCTGTTCCTATTCGGTGATTCTAACGGCGCGTCGTTCGCTCACGACTGGAGAAACAGATGATGATGCGGACAATACCCGAGTAACGTTCTGTAAATAAATAGTCCAGCGATGAATCGAGGGATGAGGCCCCATCGGCCCTCATCCCTCGTCTGCATTGCCAAGACTATTAGCACGACTGCATCTTAAGGGTTGGTGTGAATATTTATAAATGGTTCTTGATGGCTGGTTTATCAATTTCGCTGGTGCGGTAGTCGAGCATTATAATCAGCGGTGATAGCTGTGCGATTTTTTTATCACCCTCAAGCAAAGAAACCTGAATCAAATAGCAATAGTTTTAAATGTATCTGGTGGAGTGGCGGTGATGATCAATAAGAATGCATTGGATTTTCCACCGCTCCCTTTTTTCGGTCTCACTAATGCGGTGGTGGGCAATCAATAACATATTGTTTTAACGTTTAATTATAGGACTTAAGAACAAAGTGTATTGCGCCGAGCGGTTAAATCAATACTACATTGGTACATTGATATAGGTGTTATCTGGTTGCCATCCAACATGAATCTGGCTTAAGTATCAGAGAAATATCCGGGCCATCCAGGAAGGTAATACCTCTATTCTGACAAACTTTACATGACAGCAATTGTTTTAATTCAGCACAATCCGGATGTCAAAAAGCAATGCGAGCGTTTATTTATAAATGGAAAATCAAAAGTTTCAGCGCCAGGCGTAACCAAGTGGAAGCTGGTACAGATTTGTTTTGGTGTTTTGAAGCACTAAAAAATTCATCAGGCTCAGGTGTGCAAAGCGCTGGTATCTGATTGAGGTAGATGGAATCTACAGGCCGTTCGGTTTCGATAGCCAGCTATTCTAGGGCCAATCATTTACGGCGGTCACTATTCGTACACTCCCAGAGTTTAATACGATGTGCCTCAACAGTTCCAGAGGATAGTGCTATTTTTCCACGATAATTGCCCGGTAACGTTCCCCTCTCTCTCGCACCACTTATGGGCACATGTTTCTACTTTGCTCAAATCCTGTGCTTCATACATATCCCATCCTGCGTTTTTCAAGTACTTAACGCTGGTATGGATATTGCGTTGTAACTTTTAACTGCAAGTATTAACCCGGCGTAGTTAAGCACAGGAGTGAATAATGTCAGCTGTTATCAATCATGGTTGTTTGCCATCTGGTAAATACATTATTAATCATGACATCATGAACTGCACAGCAGAGGGTGTCGTAGGTAACCATCTTTACTCTGGACGTGCTCTCGGTTTATCCGAACCGTGGGACATTATCCAGCTGCATCCTGATCTCAAGCCCTATTGGTTTGATATCGAGAAACATTACGCGCGTATAGGCTTGAGTCACAGTAGAAATGTGATCTGGGACCTTAATCTGAAACAACTGGGTAATCATATAGGCTTTCACCCATCAGTATTTTATTATGGTCCCAATGAATATAAGAACTGGGGAGATCATGAATGGCTGGAGACGGTTGAATACATTAACTCCAAGAACAACTTTATAGCGCTTGCAGAGGAGCTTGGAATTGATGTGCCAAAAACAGAGTGCTTTGAGAGTGTTGGCGCTATCGCGAATAGTGATATCCAGAAATTTATCTATCCCTGTTATCTAAAGGCAGCTATATCGGTTTCGGGTGTCGGTATTTATCGTTGCGAAGACATATTTGAGTTAATGTGTGCACTCAGTAAGTTCGATGAAGATGTGCCCGTACAGATACAGGAAGAGATAAAAACCGATACTTTTCTTAACCTGCAATACAGGGTGATTGGTGATACTCTGGTTCGACTCGCGGCCAGCGAACAACTTCTTGATGGTTTTGCGCATCAGGGTAATCGCGTGCCTGCAAGTCACGAACCATGGAGCGAAGTAGATCCTATGGCACACTGGTTGAAAGACCATGGTATGAAAGGCATATTTGCTTTTGATGTGGCGGTAGTTCAAACAGACAGAGGGTTGAGATTTCCTGCGATTGAATGTAATCCCCGTTTCAACGGCGCGACATACCCGACGTTTATTGCTCAAAAGCTGGGCATTCCAGAGTGGAGCGCTCTTAGCATATCGGTAAAAGCGTGTAGTCTTTCCGAAATCGATATACGCGATATAGAGTTCAATATAGAAACCGGTGAGGGTGTGATTATTGTCAACTGGGGTACTGTGGCTAAAGGAAAACTGATGGTTCTGCTGGCAGGCACAAGAGAATACCAGCACGAACTTGCGGTAGAACTAAACACTAGACTTTGTTAAGTTCAGTCAACACAGTGCAAACCATTGCCGTTAACAAAAAACAATAAAGTAACCTTATATGACTCAACCTGGAAATTTCTCGCTTATGGTGCACGGTGGTGCTGGGGCGCTAGATAATGTCAAAGATGAAAAAACGGCAGTAAGGTATCTGGATAGCCTGCGCGGTGTGCTGGAACATGGCCGGGAGGTTATGCAACTCGGCGGTTCGGCACTGCAGGCGGTTGAGACTTGTGCATCTCTTCTCGAAGATGATCCGGTGTTTAATGCTGGCTGTGGCTCGGTGCTCAATGAAAACGGCAAGGTGGAAATGGATGCTGCCATTATGGATGGACGTAACCTTGAGGCGGGTGCCGTTGCCGCGGTAGACAATATCGCCAACCCGATTCAGCTTGCACGTTATGTGATGACAGAAAGCGAGCATGTCATGCTCATCTCCGAAGGCGCCATGCGTTTTGCGGACCATTGTGGCATCGCGCGCGTACCCGAACATTATTTTTATACACCGGATCGCATCGAACAGTTAAAGCAGGCGCGTCTCGAAAACAGAATCATGCTTGATCATGATAGTACCGAAGAAGATTCCGAAGACCAGAAGTACGGCACTATTGGTGCCATCGCGCGGGATGATAAAGGTAACCTTGCAGCTGCTACTTCAACCGGTGGTATTGTCAATAAACGCATGGGTAGAGTTGGCGATTCACCCATCGTAGGATCGGGCGTTTATGCTGATAATGAAACCTGCGCGGTATCCGCCACCGGTTACGGTGAAGATTTTATGCGCACGGTTATTTCAAAAACCATTGCCGATTTCATTTATATGAAAGGCATGGATGCAGAACAGGCCACGGTTGCTGGCATTGAATATTTAACCAGAAAGGTTAAAGGCAGGGGAGGGGTGATTGTTATTGATAAGAATGGAAAGTGTGCCAGTGGATTTACTACCAAGAAGATGATTCATGGATGGATCGAGAATGGAGGAGAGGCGTTGGTTAGATTTTAGTTTGTTTTTGCTCATTAAAAAAGATGGAAGGATCAAAAAACCATCAATCTGTCCTTCTAAATCATCAGAAAAACCTGCTGTTGCAGATGTGGAAATAGAGCTGATGAAAGCGAATGTTAATCCGATCGTGAGCTGTTTTATTGTACTTCTCCGCCAGAAAAATCGCGGTAATTGAAAATCATTAATATATTGTAAGGGCTATTAATTTAGCATTGACTCAACAATAAGGGCAATGATTTGAATTGTTGATGCTACTGCCAACATCAGGACAGCAAGCTAAATGAAGGACGTTGGCCTCCTTTCAGTGTGACTTATGTGTTGTATTCCTGAACGCTAGCTGGATGATTAAAGCCAGCTGTTGCACTCATTAGTTGGTGATTGACATCCTGTGCTTAAATTCTTACCCTCTTAAATCCTCATCGTATTGCAGGAGTCCACCATGCTCAAAAAGAAATTTTCATTTGCCAGTTTTTTACTTGTTCTGGGCATCGGTTTGGTCTCTCCTGGTCTGGCTAATGCTGATCCCAGAGTGGATGTTCTCTTCTTGTTCAACAAGACGGATCAGGCAGTGGTAGCACGAGAAGCCGCGGTGCCAAGCAGAGAGACCATTACGATGCTGCTTAAGGCACTCAATGATACGATCAAGGCAAGCAACCTCTATTCCAGCGATGTGTTTTTTTCGGCTGGATATGGCATACACCAATGGGCGTGGTCAGCGGGCTCCGCTCCTGATGTTCAAAATGATCTGATGTTAGCGATGACTAAAGCATCCCCCTATGACACCATCTGGGCGATGCGCGAGAAGGCTGGGGCCGACCTTGTTGTGATGATGGGAGATCTGCCGAACCCTTATGTCAGTGAGGATGCGGGTATCAATTTTGATGCTATAACGGGCCTCCTTGGAATCGCTACCGCAAATCAGGGGCAGAGTGATAAAGCCTACGGGTTTGTCTTCCTGGATCTGGTCAATTTAGACAATACGGCTAACTGGCTTACTAAGCGAAAGAATATACCAACCACTTATGATGAGTACCTCGCAGAGACTTTTGTCCACGAGGTAGGACATACATTGGGTGCCAATCATGAGTTAGTTCAGGTGGCGGCTGATGCGGCGCTGACATACAAGCACGGCTTTAACTACATGGCTGCTGACAAAATGTATAACTATGGTTACGTGGATACCGCGCATAAATTCAAGACGATTATGGCGTATGCCCAGCAAGGCCCAGTTAACTGTTTAGATTGTAAAGCCAGTCCGATGCTGTTCTCTGACCCGAGCCTGACAGTGCCCAGCAAAAGCTATAAAGCGGGTCTGCCTGCCAGCAAAACGACCAAAGAGACTAACAACGCAAAAATAGTTAAGCAGATGATTCCGATTATTGCTAATTATTATTAGGAATGTAGAGTGCTGCGGTTGATTAGGCGAAGTATATAAATCCATTTCATGGAGTACATTGTTCCTGTCACTTTATTGTTAATTTATTGGCGGATTTAATTTCCCTGACATCGTCAGTATAAGTTACTCAACTTTGTGAAGAGCGTCACCTTTTCTAAATGGTAAGAGGCTAAAGTATCACTCGGCACAGCATGTGCGCCGGTAGGCATTGATAAATTTACTAAGGAGAGTTGACTCATGAATATTAAATCGAGTGTTAAATACATATTAGCTTGCAGCCTTTTCCCATTGGCAACTGCCACGTGGGCAGGGGATGACTCAATGAAAAAGCTTGACAGTAACCACGACGGTGTAATTAGCAAGCAAGAAGCTGCTGATAATAAAAAGCTGGTAATCAATTGGGAGACAGTCGATAGCAATAAAGACGGCAAAATCGATCGCGCTGAGTTCAGTGCATTTGAAATGCAAAAGAAATCAGATAGCGAATAAGCGTTGTCTAAGGCAAGTACCACTGGTTGCCAATCACACCGCCGAAGCTTCAGGTTCGGCGGTTTTTTTAATTTTATTTTCCAGATCCTGCGTACCGCAGTGACTCAGCACAAGTTTTGGCTGTGGCTGAGTATGGATCGCAAATGGGCTGGCTTTCTTCAGAGCACTAAGCCCCAGAATATAGCGCGTCTTGGCGGGCAGCACTGCGGCTTCAACATCGTATAAGATACATTGTGAGCCGAGTGTTACTTGTTCAATTAAATACACTGAAACCTGCTTGCTGCTGCCATCCGCCAATGTTCCGATAAGCTCCTTAACATAGCGCACCTGGTTTTGTATTTTGAGCACCTCAAGTGCATCTTCATTGATGGTCATATAGCTGGATCCGGTATCCACCAGAAAATCAACGCTCCCTAGCCCGGCGATGAAACCTTCTACGTAGTAAGTCTCTTTTCCTTTGTCATGTATCGAGACAGATGTGCCAAACTCCTGAGCGTCAAGATTACATGACATGGATAGCGCTATTAGCGTCAAAAATACGTTTCGATACATTGGTTAATCCTCGTCGCAAAGACAATTGATAGGAGTACGACTCATTGCCGCACTATAAAGCCGCGTCATGCATTAGAGCGCGCAACATCTATGCCATGAGCTGGGGATATTCAATAAGCTCCGGGTGATTGTCTTTCCAGGTCAAGCTGAGCCGGTAGTTGCGCCAGGGGTTCCTCACTGTATCCAGCAAGGCGGTAACCCTTGGTGCGAAGCTCTTTTTCATGGGCTAAGGTTTTCAACACTATCAGGCATTGCTATCAGAATATTTAATCAAGGTAGAAAGTCAGTTGTCGGTTATTAGAAGATTTGCACATTCTTAATTGAATGTAAGGTAGGCATCTGAATAATTGTCAGGCGATCGAAGGAAGTGCCCTGTGGTACGAGAAATTGAGCGGCGAAGAGATTTCGTCACTCGATGATTCTTATGATGTCCAGATTTTCACCCTAAAGGACTTTAACCTCCAGTCCATCACATTTTACCCCAAAGTAACTTCCTTTGAGCTTACTCGCAATGAGATGCAATGTGATTAACCAGAGGTTCTCTAAATCTATAAAAATTTTGATATGCTTTGAGAATCGCGACACGCAAGAACGTGCCGCGATTTAAATCGCTCACTATAAAAGAGCGCTATCTCTTTCCTGAATTCTTATCTTGATCCAACTAAAAAAACCTTAAGGGACGAAGACAAGATCCGGCTGTCCCCACATCTGCCCAAAAACCTCCCATGTTGGTCGGCTTGAGCCAAAGCCAAAGACGGCACGCTCGATCCGAATGTCATCAGCCACATGTGGGAAAGTAGGGAAGGCCGGGCCAAAACCGAAACCGGGTTGTCCTATGTACATACTCGCTCCACCCCAGCCCGTTGCAACCGCAACAGTATATCGTTCCCCTTGTGTAACAGACACTGGATCGATGGTTACATATCCCCAGCTATTGTTGTCCGTTGCGCTTGCAACTGCTAATTGCACATTTGAACTATTAAACAGATAAACTTTTTTTGTGCCATTGAAGAAACCACCAAGTTGTGTAACTTCGCCATCGGTTAAAGGGGTAAATTCATAACCTGTCATATAGCCAGGCCAGTTTAAATTGCTCATCGATGTGCCACTACCAACAGTTGTTTTCCATGGGGTCTGCTCAGCGTTAGCTGAAATCGGTAAAGCAAATAGTGCGATAAAAATATTTATAAAAAATATACGACCAAACGACTTAAGAGCATAGTTCATGATAAAAACCTCCATTTCAAACTGTCATAATGTACTGTGAGTATTCTGGACTTTGAAATCCTTTCAGATAAAAAATACCACGTTTCAAATTCTTGCGCGAGCAAACGGTTCCTCACTATCGTCACCTTTATTCTATTTCCCCTCTTTAATCTTATGTTGAATTACAGCCTGGGATCTCCCTGGCTTTCTGCCTGGGTGTTTAAAGTTCTATCAATATGGTTTTGTGTTTCGTGGGCGTTTCGGAGTAATTCAGAAACATTGGTCATGCTTGCTGCGAGCTCACTTACCAGGCCATCACTGATGATGCGGCTGCTTTCCAGATCCATTTTGCTACCGGTAGCGACTAAAACAGTTAGTGCAACTCCGCATTCTGCAGGATTGAAGCGTTTTTGGTGTTGTAGATTGATCAGTATTTCGGCGGGTACCGCTTTCGTACAGTTCTGTTCTAGTTCAGGGGATGAGGCGGTGTGTTTGTTGCCATGTTGATCGTGTAACCAGGTAAGTTGATAGATAGTTGGATTTGTGTTCTTTTCTATAGATGGTTCGCCATATTTATTTTTGAGTGCTCTCAATGTGTTGTTAATTGTTGGCTGGCTTCCCTGATTATATTTTTTTATTCTGGTTATTTGGGCGACAGTTGAGGCAAGAGGAGGTGATGTCAATATCACGTTGATTCTTTCTCCGGTTCTTGATGTCGCAGTGATCTGTTGTGGATATGGCACGTTAGTTAATTTTGGTAGGTGGCCTGTTATTTCGTTCAGTTGTAGCGTGGTGTCGTAACGCTGCAAAGTTATTTTGCTTTCCTGTACTGGCATCCCAAGCCGAAGCCCGATGATATCTATATTGCTATTTTTTGGGCTTGTACGTTCACTTCTCCGAGTTGTAATTGGTTGAGATTCGCTGCCAGAAATAGAGGGGACTTCAGGGATAGGCTCAGCAATTTCCCCCGTGGTCTCGTTAACCTTATTCTCAAGCTGTTCTGTAGTTTTGGTGACCTTTTCATTAAGCCGGTCTTTACTCTCGGTAACTGTTTCACTGAGCTTGCCTTTTGCTTCGGTAAGCGTTTCATCAAGCTGCTCTTTGAAATTGTCAAAAAAACCTGCGGTTGCAGATGTGGAGGTAGAGGTGATAAAAGCGAATATTAATCCGAGCGTGAGCTGTTTCATTATATTTTCCTATCAGAAATAGCGTGATAATTAAAAACCACGAATATGTTATAAGGGATATTGATGTTAGCATTGGCGCGCTGATTAGGGCAATGATCTGGATTGCTGGCTCTACTACTAACGCCAGGGTAGTAAGCTAAACGCTTTTCAACCCTGAGGACTACTGAGTGTTGTGTTGACGCTGGAATATCTTTGGTATTATCGAAATGCTTGTGCCGCTGCATGCGTTAATGATTAAGGTTAGTTAATTATATGATGTCTGAAAGCGCCCACCTGCTTATACCTGGGTGGGCGCGTAGAGAGGATTAACGTTTAATCGTTACATTTAAAATTGCCTCTGCCTGCTGTGCAGGGGTGAAGAATGACTGTGAACCATTTGAGCCACTGTGTACTCCCCATGCGGTGTAATTAAATGACCAGCCACCACCACTATCGCCGCCGATGCTATCATCACCGGAAACACGCACCAGGTTACCAACGGTGCCGCTCGAATAGTTTACAACAACATTGGTGGCCTGTACTGTATGGTTACAGGTACGGACGTTATTCGAACGACCATATTCACATACGGTAGCACCAGGCATTGTCCATGTAGAGCGGATGCCACTGACATCACGAATATTGCCCTGGCTTGCGTAAAAGTCGTCAATCTCGATGTGGCTAGTGGTGTGGTACTCGACATCACCAAGCAGGTTAAAAACCTGATTGCGCCAGGTCATGCCAAACACAAGGCCACCTTCCTCTTCAAATTGAGTCAGGCCGTTGCAGTGAGCAGCGGTGATGATGCCATCGCCCTGCGGTCCGCTTACCGACCAGCCACTGGTGCACCAGCGAGTGTTGTTGGATAGTCTGACCCAGTTACCGCCGCGCCCATGATCGAATTCCATTATTGGCCCTTCGCCACGAATGGTATTGATGTTGATGCTTTTGCCTGTCAATGAACGTATCTGGTCGCTTAACTCTGTTCCTCTCAGTTCGTTTTGAATGGCATTTAAGATTTTCTGTGGATCGGGACTCCTGGCGTGGTCGGGAACCTTGATGTCGAGTTGAATACGATCCGTGGCAGGATCATAAAATGATGACGAGTTAACATAGCCTGCCTTTCTTAATCCTTTGGCGGCAGCTTCAGCTCGTTTGTGCTGCGCTTTAAGCGGGATGGTGGCACCACCAGTGACAGAAATGCCGTGAGGAACTTTTTTCTGGAAGATCTCCTGTATGACGGTATCGGGTACCTTGCCAACAAACTGGATATGCGATTTGGTGCTGGGAGCGGGTTCATTCCACATGCGGGCAATCTTGTCCTGGTATCTTGCAATCACTCGATCAGCATAGCGTGCGAATTCATCCTGCGCCTTGATGGCACGTTCGGCGACTGCGATAGTCATACCAGACTCCTGAGCTAACAGCTCAACGTCGGAGGTCATTTTTCCATTACTCTCTTTATCCATGCTATTCGAGTGATCCTCCATGCGGTGAGCATCATCGATCGGGACAACATTTTCGAATTTTTCAGGATTGGTGTGCCAGATGTCATCGCTGGATCTTTCGATACCATTTGCGCCGGCTGCTCCTGAAGCGGAAAGTACAATGAAATATGTGAGTGGTTTTATCACTCTGCTGTATCGTTTATGCATTTTTATGCCTCCATTTATCGTTGGGTATGTGGTGGTGCTATGTATCATAGACAGGGCGATACGATGAATTTTCAGCCGTTGTCTACATGGTGATAGATAGTAAACATTAGTGGTAACAAGCCAGTAACAACGATTGAATGCTTTTATAGACAATGGAAATACATGATAAGAAATCGCTACACCATGTTATGCATGGTGATGTGGGTGCTAGCAGGTAGTCCGTGTTGCGAGGTGTTACGCTGATTAATTGTGCGAATTCAACAGGTCATTGGGCGTAAAGTGTGATGGGCTGGAGGTTCAAACTCTTTATGACAGCATGTTGCTCTTCGTAATACCAATTAACCAGAGGCCTGCTGAGTTAAATAAAAAGACAAGGATTAATTTATAAGGAACTCCTGAGGTATCGATGTGAGCGCTGCATTTCGGTAGGCCATGTAAGTATCAATGTTGAGTATTGTGAAGGTGTTGAACTCATCTGTAATGATGTTTGCATTGGCTAGTTTTTCTTTGTCGATAGGACGTTCTGTTTTGAATACTTCGAGTATTTGATTGATGGGCGTGTGTTCATTTGTTGCCAGACGCAACTTGAAGGTTAGATTGTCAGGACGATTAGTGGCGACAACAAAAAAACTGTGTATTTTGTCGAGTTCTGTAAACTCTTTATGAAGTACTTTGATCTGCTTAAATTCTGAGTTGATGGTTTTCAGTAGGTGGTAGCTGGCGTCTGAATACTGTGGAACAACAAATGAGTTGATGACCAGCGTGCCGTCATCGTGCAGGCAGTTTTTCAGACCCTGGAAAAACTCCTGGGTTAGTAAATATTCCGGAACACCATCTCCCTGAAATAGATCAACGACCGCAACCTGGTATTTCTTTGGGCAGTTTGTGACAAAGCTTCTGGCATCCATCTGATACGAGGTGATAGCGTTTTTATCAAACATAAAATGCTCGGTAGCTGCTTTGATTGCTTCGGGGTTGATCTCCACCACGTCTACCTCATAGCCTTGAAGCGTGAGGCTTTTGGGGACAATTCCTGCTGCTAATCCTAGAATAAGGACGTCTTGTCCTGGCTCAGCAACTGCTGATGACAGACCTTCAAGAATATAAGTGTAGGCCTCAACTGAAAGCCCCTGGTCGTTGGTTATCCCCTGAATTAAACCATCCTGATAATAGATTTTTAATTCGATGTCGCTGTTGTTTTTTGGACGCAGGGAGATCACTTTCAGGTCGCCAAAAAAGGAGGGGTAGCTGGCAGTTAATTTCCAGGTGCCTTTTTCATTGACAACAACATGGTGGTTGCTGGCATTGCTTTGCGCAGAGAGTAAAAGAAAGCCACAGGCAATAAGGCCTATGATGGCAATGATAATGGCTTTTATTCGATGCTCACTGTTTAGCAGTGGCAGTTTTATGGTTCCAACGATAGTGATGATGGCCAGGCTTATGCCCAGCATTAAAATAGAAACCTGATTGGATATATTGGGAATAAAAAGAAATGCGGTTGCCCATACGCCTACCGTTGAGCCGACGGTACTGATGAAGAATACGACACCTGAGCCGCCGTCTCCACCCGCCTCTGTTTTTTGTGAGGCTTCTCTTCTTACAGCTACCAGCAGTGGATTCATCGCTGATAGTGAAACCAGAGGGATGAGTAGAAAAATAATACAGGCGATAAATGAACCGATGATTAGCCCTATTTGCGCGAGTTGAAAAAATACCAGAGGGTAGATGTAGCAGGACAGCGCGAGACTGATGCTAGAAATCGATGGCATGATTAAATAATACAAAGTAAGGCGAGACGTTTTATCCTCAAGGTTGATCGTGCGATTTGCTATCCACCCGCCCAGAAAATAACCGATGGCGAGGGAAAGCAGTGTGATCGAGAGAATTCCCGTCCAGATGAAGAGACTGACACCAAAATAGGGGGTCATCACTCTTGATGCGAGTAGTTCTAGCGCGAGTGTAATGGCCCCCGTTAGGAAGATAATAAGCATAAAACGTCTGTGCTGCATTTAAGTGATTTCCTTCAAGGCGGATGGTATGTGGTAGTTAATCGTATGCTCTGTGTAAAACATTAGCTGGTTCGTGTGCTGCTAATGATATGAGTAGCTATTTGAATGACTAGAATTATTGTTCTTAATTACATTGGAGGCATTGTATATAGGGAGGGTGGGCGGACACAATACTTATAATATTCCAGGTGTGTCATTTATTTCATCGAAAATTCAGCTGGTGCTTTGACAGGTCATCATAAGTGGAAGCTGCGGGGGTGATTGGGGCATCTGGAGTGCCACTGTAGACTGCAGTCATGCCAGATTTTTTCGATGAATTAGGTGCTCTTCATGAGGTGGCTGTTCGCTGGTATTATACTGAATGAGCTTAGCTACCCTTTCGGTTTTCAATATGTCGTTTAAATTACGAGGAGTATTGCCATGTTAGAGCAAACATCAGGTATTCGCACAACCATTGAAGGCATAACCGCTGATTTTGAGTCGGCTTTTGCAAGCGGTGATATGGGCAAAGTTGCTGAGTTCTATGCAGAGGATGGAATGCTACTGCCTGCGGGCGTTGATTTTATAAAGGGCAGGCAGGCAATTAAGGCGTATTGGCAGTACGGCATTGAGATGGGGATTAAGCGTGTGAAAATCGATATTCTCGAGATCGATCAACATCAAGATATTGCTATCGAAATGAGCAAATATACACTCGGAGACGCAAATGGTCAGGTGCTTGATCATGGCAAAGGGATTGTGATCTGGAAAAACGTGGATGGCAACTGGCAGTTGCATCGTGATATTTGGACTAGCAGTCTGGAAGCGCAATAAAATCCAGCGCACAAATGATGTGCCTCTTTAAAGTATTGATGTGAGTGATGCATGGGTTTTCAGCATCGCTTGTCAGAGTAGCAGGTAGAATGATGCTACTCGAGAGCCCGCTGTATTCTTCATCGGCCGTGTGTTTTTGAATTTCTAAGAGAGATTTCGATAACACGCTGTGCATCATAAATTATGTGCTACTGAGGTCGGCGGATGGTTGTGATTTTGAGTTAGAACTCCATTCGTCCGCCCAGGTCAATTGTGGAGCTTGTAATCGTGTCCTGACCGGCAATGCTGGCGTAGCTGATATAAGCTGATTTACCTCGCGGGAATGTTGCCGATAGAGCGGCTCCGAATTTAAAGTAGTCACGATCTGGATTGTCGGTGGGAATACTAAATGCGCTGCTTGGGTCTTCAATAAAGTGTGCAGTGATCAGGCGTCCGTCGTCTTTGAATTCATGCTCCCACTCAAAATACGCACTCGGTACTAATACGCCCCAATGTTGGCTGAAGGCCTGCGAAATTCGGGTGGCAATCGCGCTGGAAAAAGATTTTGTTTTTTGTTTGGCTATTGCGAGTGCAAGGCCGCTGCCACCTGTTTCTTGATAGCCTTTGATCTCTGCATTGACATAATCAAGCCTGATATATGGACTGATAAGCAGCTTACCGACGCGATAATCGACGGCAGCAGTCGTACTTAAACCTAGTTGTTTACCATCTGTATTGCCTTGCGTCAGTGTGTTAACGCCTGAGTAGACAATGGTGCGGTGGGTGTTGAAGCTGTTGTTGCCAATCGTTGTGATCCAGTCAATATAGGCATCTTCGCGTAAATAGTAACTGCCATAGAAAGCGGCGCTGCGTGCGGTTGCGTCCAGACTGCCACCATTGAAGTTGAAATCTGAACTGGTGTCGGCGTAGCCAAGTGCGCCACCGAAGACAAGCTTGCTGCTATGCCAGTAGTCCAGACCGGCTGAGATGCCCTGGGTTGTAAAGTCAAATCCTGTTTCACGGCTGGTGCTATCTTTTTCGCCAAAATTAATGCGGCCACTCATAAATAAGCCGAGGCGGTTGTTTTTTATCAGCGAGCTAAGGTCGCTGCCAAAGTCACTACTCTCTGCAAGCAGGCCTGCGGGCAGTGTGTCGCCATTCATCGCAAGCATTACCCCTTTCATGGCAAAGCGTGTTTTAGATGGCCCATTACGTAAAGAGGCTAAACGCGCGCGTACATTGGTGAGTTGAGTGGTTGTGACACTGATGGAGCTGCTGCCCTGTGCGGTGACTTCATCAGGTGCAATCTGATTTAGAGCAATACTGAACTCTGAGTCACTTAATGATGAGAGATTCGTACACTGGCTTTTAAGCGTTTCACTCAATGTGTCGGTACAGAGTTTGTCGAGAGTTTCAGCGGCGGCGCGTTGTGTGTCATTGAGTATTGTCCTAATAAATCCGCTGTCTGGTTCAACCCCAATAGTAGTTGTTACTGTTACAGGGGCTGCATTAATACAGCTTGTTGTTCCATCGCATTCCACATGAAATATAATTGCAGCGGAGCCCTGGAATGAAGGATCCCATGTGAATTGTAGTGTTAACGGTGAGCCAGAAAATACCTCACCACAGAAAAAAATCCCGTCATAACTGCACGGTTCTACTGTATTAAATGCTGCTGAGATATTATTACGATTGGAGTCTCTAATAGTGATACTAAAAAAAGTGCCACTGGGAAGGTCTGTAGAAACAGTAATAGAATAGGTGACTGGTTGAGCTGGCGAGACATTATTACCTGGCGTTTGTGTGATGCTATTCACTGAAAGGTTGGCCTGGGCGCTGGTACAGATAAAAGTGCTCAATAGTGCGAATAGCAGGGCACACCGCCAGCTTGATGGCATAATTTTGCATGTTCCAACTATTGTATTCATAATGTGAATTCTAGTCCCGAGGTATGGATTTCGTCCATTGGTTTTTTAAAATACCATATAGTTGTGTACGCAGAGATAGTGGCATGGGGCTTATTGAAGTAGAAATTATCTGGCTATGATAACGGCGTTGATAATGTCGAGGTTGAAATCGTGACTGAAAATGATAAGACGATAGTTTCTCCGCATCGTGCCGCTGGCACTCAACATGCCGGAGCGGTAGTTAATCATGTTCAGGATGATGCGACGCGAATTATTTCGAGCAAAGAGCAACGCCGCCCAATATATAAGATGCTGCAACGCGGCAGTGTCATTAAGAGTCGTTTTCGTCTGGAACGTGAAATTGGACGTGGCGGAATGGGAGTTGTGTTCGCCGCGCGTGATTTGATTCAGGAGGAGGCGGGCGAAAAAGAGTCGTTGATTGCGATTAAATTTTTGTCTGAAGAATTTAAATCACATCCGGATGCGCTGCGTATGTTGCAGCAAGAGTGTAAAAAAGCCAAGAGCCTGGCACATCCAAACATCGGAACCGTTTATGATTTTGATAAGGATGGGCAAAATGTCTATATGACGATGGAGCTATTAGCAGGCTGCCCGCTAGATAGCTTTTTAAGAGAGCGTGGCTATCAGCCTGTTCCTGTTGATGAGGTGATTGGAATATTAGCGGATATCGTCGCCGGTCTCGATTATGCGCATCAGAAAAAAATTATTCACTCTGACCTAAAGCCTGCCAACATCTTTTTGACGGATCATGGTGCAAAAATCCTTGATTTTGGTATTGCACGTGCGGTGATGAATTCCGAAATTGATGATGTTGCTCAGAAGCCATCGGGTGAGCTAGCAAATACTGCTGATTCAGCGGAAGCCGATATAGCGTTGACGCTTACTTATGCGAGCCTTGAAATGATTGAAGGAGAGGCGCCTGATGTTCGTGATGATATCTATGGGCTCGCCTGTGTCGTTTATGAGTTGTTGGCGGGTGTGCACCCTTATGAGCGTCGCTCTGCTCAGGATGCGCTGATGTTGCAGCTTGTGCCCGATCGCATACTTGAGTTGAATGATCGGCAGTGGAATGCTTTATTGAAGGGGCTGGCATTAAAGCGAGAAGATCGTTGCCAGGGGGCTACTGAATTTATGGCTTCGTTATTGCCAGAGCGCAAAGAACCCTGGAAGAAGGCTGCATACTCTCTGGCGTTAATCACGGCCGTTGCTGTTGGCTACTTTGTTTTTGCACCAGCTAAAACTGTCGAAACAAGTCTGTTTGAGAACCCTGCTGCTGCGGTCGTGATGACGCCTGAGCTACAGCAAAATGTTGATGGCATGTTGGAAGTTGCTGAAGTGCATATGATGGTCGGTCGGCTGATTTCACCTGCGGGTGGGAATGCACTCGATGAGTATCGAAAGGTGCTTGAATTGAATCCTAATAATCGTGATGCAATTGCAGGTTTGAAATTGCTATTAAATTCACTTGCCGTACAGGCTGAGAATGCTTTTTCTGAAGGTGACTATTTGCAGGTCTCTGAATTGGTAGCGGTTGGGCTTGGAGTGCATGATAAACATCAAAGACTACTGGCATTGAAGCAGCAAGTCGATTCGGTGGAAAATTAAGGAATGATACGGTGTTGGTCGAAGTGAAGAATGATTCATTTATAATGGAAGCCCGATTGCGCGCTATTCATTACGGAATAATGGCGATGTTAATGCCGCTGCTGATGTTGGGTTGTGCCGTTGCCCCTGAACAGGTGGCACCAATCACACCAGCTGATAGACAAGGCGCTGCAGATAAGCTTTTGCCAGTGGACTGCCTGTTACCTGCGGAGTTAAGGCAACTTGGTTCTGGTATGAATTATTTTGCACCGCGCCGTGCGGTTAAAACGACAGCGGCAGAGTGTGAGATCAGAGGCGGTGAGTATGTCGCTTATGATCGCGCTAATTATCGTACTGCATTGATTGTATGGCTTGAGAAAGCAAAAAAAGGCGATGCCGAAGCGCAAACCTATGTGGGTGAAATATATGAAAAAGGCTTAGGTCTTGAGTCTGATTTCGGACTTGCACACAGCTGGTATCTTAAAGCAGCAGCGCAAGGATTTTCCCGCGCACAGATTAATCTTGGTTATCTTTATGAGAAAGGCCTGGGTGTAGAAAAAGATGCAGTGACCGCACTTAACTGGTATCGCAAGGCGTCCGGCGTTGAAGAAAGCGGGCTTGATTATACTTCTGCCATTGAAGTTAAAGCGGCTTCCTTAGCGCAGGAAAAAACGGCTTCGTTGAGGGATGATGTTAATCGTCGTGAGCGCGAAATAGCGGTTTTAAATCGTTCCTTGAATAGCGCTAATCAAGAGCTAAAAGACCAGGCTGATGTACTGAAAAGTACTGAGCAGACATTAGTTGCACTAAAGGCTGAGATGGCGTCGGTTGAGGATAATCTAAAGTTGGATGAGATCAAGCTTGAGTTTTCTATGCAGCAGGAAAAGCTTGAGCAGGTTGATCGGCTGTATCAAACACTAAAGTCACAAGTGGACAGTGATCAGCGCGTCATTAATAGCCAGACGAAAAAGATGAGCGTGCAAAAACAGACCTTACTTGCACAGGCCGCTCCCTTGTCCGGTCCGTCAATAGAAGTGTTTGATCCGTCAATTCTGGTGACGCGCAGTGGGGAGCCAAAGGTGTTGGTTCGTTCTGCCAGCAAGGCGCGTGTGATCAGTGGGCGCGTGATGGCCCCGGCAGGTTTGAAGCATGCAACCTTAAATGAGCGCTTGCTTTCGATTGATAGTGCGGGCCAGTTTCATTCGGCTGTGCCGATTACGAACGAAATTCAGCATGTGATGATACAGGCGACTGATCAGCTGAATCAAAAAGCCGCTTTCTCTTTTATGCTGGTTCCTGATCAGCAGCTCTCGTCACTTAAAGAAGACACTTCTCGATTTTCTCGTATTGCAGGGTCGATTAATTTTGGTCGTTATTTTGCGTTAGTCATCGGGAATAACGAGTATGTTAATTTTCCTAAATTGAAAACAGCCGTGAGTGACTCGAAGCGGGTTGCTGAACTGCTTGAGGATAAGTTTGGTTTTAATGTGCGTCTGATCAATAACGCGGATCGCTATACAACGCTGTCAGCATTAAATGAGATTAAGGGAAAAATGTCCGCACAGGACAACCTGCTGGTTTACTATGCGGGACATGGTGAGCGAGATGTGCAAAGCTTGCAGGGGTATTGGTTGCCAGTCGATGCTGAGCTGGAAAGCAGTGCTAACTGGATTCCTAATGCAGCTATTTCATCACTGTTTAATAGCATGAATGCGCGCCATATTCTGGTGGTGGCAGACTCCTGTTATTCCGGTTCGATGACCAGTAGCTCAGTGGCGCGGCTTAATGCCGAGTTGGATGATAAACATCTGAAGAAGTGGCTGAAGGTGATGTCGAAAACCAATTCACGTACCGTATTGACGTCTGGGGGTATGAAGCCGGTATTGGATAGTGGCGGTGGTAACTATTCGGTGTTTGCTAAAGAGTTTATTTCTGAACTGGAAAATGCAAAGGGCGCGATCGATGCTTATAAAATTTATCTAAGTATTTTACCGCGAGTTAAGATTAATGCTGCGCTACATGATTTTGACCAGACACCGACCTATGCCCCCATTAAATATGCAGGGCATGGCGGTGGTGAGTTTATCTTTGTAAAAGATTGAGCCTATATCAGTAGCTACGGGCGCTATATCTGCAGGATTTGCTCGTGCTCGAATTACCGCGCGATTAAGTTGCTTAACTTACGCTGATATTCCTGTGCAATGTCGGGGTGGTTTGGTTTGAAGATGCGGATGGTGGTGATCATCATCTCCTTTGCTGCGCCCTCTTTAAAGGTCGCATCCTGTTCCAGTATATTTAATAGATGATCCATTGCTTGTTTACCATCATGTTGTGCAATCAGACAGACGGCGAGGTCAAAGCGGGATGAAAGATCGTTAGGGTTTTCCGTCACACGTTGTTGTAGTGTTTCAATCCCATCAGTGCGAGCGGCCGCCTGGGCGAAAAGTAGTTGATCGTTGAGTGATTTACCCTGTTCTGAGCTGCGCTCGCGTTCTGGCAATTTATTGTAGAGCCCTTCGGCGTTGCCAAGCTCGTTAATATCGATAAAAATTTGAATCATGTCCATCGCGACGCGTGTATTGCCCGGGTGCTGCTGGATCGCCTGTGTCAGCAACATGATGGCGGCAGGCGTCTCTCCCTCAATATGCTTTGCGCGGGCTTGTGCGCGTAGCAGGTCGGATTCATGTTGGATGTTGAGTTCTGCGAGCAGTGCGCGTGCCTCCTGCTCGTTTAATGCCCCCATCTCTGCACGTCTTGCTTTGCCATTTTGAAAGATAACGATGGTTGGTACATTTTCGATTTTATATTGTGCGCGCAGTCCCGATTGTTCATCAATATCGACTTTGGCAAAGATGAAGGTGCCAGGGAATTCTTTGGCAAGTGAGCTGAATATAGTATCGACACTCATGCAGTGCTCTGACCAGACACCAATAAATGCCACTAATACTGGAATCTTTGAAGAGTTTTCGATCACAGCAGAGGGAAAGGTTTTTTCGGTTACTTCAAAAATATAGGCTTCTTTATTCATTGTCTGCTCGTTGCTGCTGGCTAAGTCGATCGTGAGGCGAATTATACGGAGAGATTGTGACTGTGGCCATGCAGGTTTGGTGCTGTTGCATATATTTTTAATAAAACCTGTATTTTAAGGTGGAATATCGAGGTGGTTGATTTATATCGCTAAATAAATTTTTTGCTGTCGTTTGCGTAGTGACTGCGAAAACGGTGCGAATTTAACGCTTGTTCATACTTTATTTCTTATGTAAGGTCAAGTAGCCACTTCATTAGAAAGGGAATTCTTTAGTGATTTGGTAGGTTAAGTTGGATTCTTTTAATTTGTAGTCTGTTTCATAGTGAATAAAGGGAGAACGCTTATGTCAACTGCAGTTAATCCAGTGAATACAAGTAAAACCGATGGGCTTATTGTGATTGCGCTTGCGGCAATCATTGCTATGTTATTGGCTGTTGGTATGGCCCTTAATTAAGCCTAAATATATGCAATGCGTCAGTTGCATTATCGTTTATAAAGATAAAGCAACTTGTTTGAATTAGCCAGTACAGGGTAACTTGTACTGGTTTTTTTTGTTGTCTATTTGATGTTTTTTTATCGCTGTTTTCAATTTTAACGTATGTCTGATAAATGTTTGATTTACGTACAGCACATTGATCAATCTGCATGATTTTTCTGTTAGAACGTTAGTTTTTTACATTGATAAGCCGATTGATTTGATTGTAAAAAAATCGTCATGTCTACCATAATCTATAATTGTTAACTCTTGTTACAGGCGTCGGACTTGCTGCCGCTAACATGTCAATATCTAATCATTGTTGATGAATTCAGGAGTTGAAATGACCACATTTCGGGATGAGTTGGGCGGTTTTAGCAGTGTTGCTTGTTTAAAAGCAATCGTTACAGGGATGGAAGATGCGCTTGGTGACAAGGCGACAGCTATTGCACTTATCGCGGCAGGTCGTGCCCGAGGGCGCCAGGTTGTTGAGCAACTGGAGCTTACGGATAAGGAGTTTTCATTGCCGGATGTGTGTGAAAAAGTTTCTACAGCACTAGGCAAGGAAGGAACGCGTTTATTGATACTTCATAAAATTGAAGCGGTGGATGATGGTTATGAAACCTATTCAACAGAAACTATCTGTTCTGCTGGTGAGCCATCGCAGGGCTCTGAACGTAAATGCACATTCACACTGGGTGTGTTACAGGGCGTGCTTGAGAGTATTAGTGGTGAACGGTTACGCGGAAAACACACAGAATCAGTACTGAGAGGTGGTAAGTTTGATGTGTTTAAATATGAACGTATTAATCGTTAATAAACTATTATATTGGTGGGCCTGTTAAGTCAACGGCCTAAACAAATTGTAAGTTGCATGGTTTCATCATGTCATCAATAGCCAGGTCTGGCGTTTCACTGTTAACCGTGATGGTGTGCTGTTTTAGTTACCCGCATGGTTAAATTTTCCGTTTCATTTTTTATTGACGAGATTACCTATCTTGTCAGCGCCTCTGCGCGCGGCAATGAGGTATTTATAATTAAAATCGTTTGCATAAAATGCATATTCTTGATTATGAGCGAGGATTGTTATTAACTATGTAGGGGAATTAATAATGAGCATCTTTTCTGTGTTTGTAACCCGCCTTCTCAAAGTCAGTGGTGGTCAATTAAATTAGATAGCTCTAATGACTTTAAACTATTAAGGGACAATCTCATGGCAGATTTTAGCCTCGCAATTGATAAAACATTAGCACATGAAGGCGGTGCAAAGTTCACAGATGATCCTTCTGACAGTGGTGGAGCCACAAAATATGGGATATCGCAGGCCGCGTATCCTGATTTAGACATCCGGAATTTAACAGAACAGCAGGCACGGGAAATTTATAAGCGAGACTATTGGGATCGTGTTCGTGCCGATGAAATCACTTCTCAGGCAGTTGCTGAAAACATCTTTGATACCAGTGTGAACATGGGGGTGCGAACCGGAAGTCGTCTGGCGCAGGTTGCAGTCGAGATTGAACCGGCAGATGGCATTATTGGAAGTCAATCTTTAAAGGTGATTAATAACTGTGATGAAGAGTTTTTTATTTCTAACTATACCATCGCCAAGATCGCACGTTATGCCTATATCTGTAATAAAAATAAGTCGCAAAAACGATTTCTACTGGGATGGATTAATCGCGCATTGGGGGCAGTCACATGAGTTTTCTGAGTAAATTAATGGGCGGCGGGGATGTTGTTAAGTCGGTGGGCGATACACTTGACAACCTTTTTACTTCAGATGAAGAGCGCATGGAAGCGGAACGTGAGCTGATCAGGGCGAAGCGTTCGTTTGATTATAAGGAGAGCAAGTTAGTTGCTGAGCAAAATATTGCTCAGATGGAAGTTAACAAGGCTGATGCAAAGAGTGGCAATTTTTTTCAGGCGGGGTGGCGGCCTGCTATCGGTTGGGTGGGCGCGTTTGCGCTGGCATATCAATTTATTCTTTATCCATTGCTGGTTTGGGCGTTGGCTGTTTCATCGTTGGATATTAAACCGCCACCACTGATTGATGCCAATGCACTCTATCCAATCATCACTGGTATGTTAGGAATTGCCGGAATGCGTTCGTTTGATAAGTTGAAGCGGACAGATACCAAGGGTTAGCGGGTGGTTGATAAGTGAGCGATTAAGGTGTTTAAGAGGCGCTGCATAGAGTCAGCGCCTGACTGTTTTATGGTTTGTTTATCGCTAGCTTGCTCGTATCGATATTTGCGGGTGCGACAGGTTCTTGCTCGACCAATGTTTCGCCCGCCTCGGCCATGCTGAATTCGCTGAGATCATATTCAGCTTCTGATGGCGCTTCATACTCCATCATATCGGCTCCGACGTCATGCATTGAGATGGCACTGACATCGATTTCTGCAGCTGCTACTGGCGGGGTTTCATCAATGATGACACCTGGCTCGTCCATGCTAAATGCACTGATATCTATTTCAGGCTCATCGGCTAAAGGTGTTTCGTCAAGCGTGATTCCCACTTCATCCATATCGTAGGCGCTGGTATCGATATTCGCTGCTGGTGGCGGGGGTCTGTCATCCATTGTAGAGCCTGCTGTGGCAATGGTTGCTGCCGCGATTCCAGTTGCCACGATGCCACTTTCAGGTGATGTTTTTGGTGGACTTTGTTCAGCGGTTGCAGCACCTGACATGGGGGCTACACCCGCTTTTAAGCCTGCGTTGATGATTGCCTGCTGGTATTTTTTTGCGGTGTCCAGCCCCAGGTTCTTTTTGATGCTGATTCGCTTGCCGGAAAACATCGGTTCAACTGCCTCAAGGCTGGACTTGAAGAGTTTGGCGATGTTTTGCCTGGTCTGATCGAGGTCCGCACCCTCAGCTAGTTGACCGTTTATGATTACCTGAAAAAAATTGTTAGCCATAGTCTTCTCTTAATAATCCTCATAGCCTGATTATCGGCTTGTTGAGCGATTTTTTGAGTATAACCATGATGCGGCGGTGAGCACGACGTATATCGTTGCAATAAAGAGAAGTTGTTGAGGATTGTTGTGAAACTCAAAATAGAAAATCAATAGTGTGCCTACTCCCAGGCCTGCTATCGCAAGCAGGGTCAGGCTGAGGGATGAATCAGTTTTGTGTCGAATCTTAAAGTTGGCATAGGCCATTAACAGCGAGACAATGAGGAAGGTGATGCTGCCAAATTCGAGGATCAGTTGCAGGCCGCCAATCAAGATGAGAAAAAATGCCAGTAGCGCAAGGCAGATGATTGCGTGGATGGGCGAGTGCGAGTTCTGTTTGGTGAAGGTGGCAGGGAAGTAGCCGTCTCGTGCAATGACGCTCATCAAGCGCGAAGCACCAAACAGTGTGCCGCTAATGGCACTACTGGTGGCGAGTAGCGCGCCGGCAATCACAAGTTCAGTTCCCCAGTGACCAATCGCGTTATTGGCTCCGGCCGCGAGTGCATGCTCTTTGTCTCTGATGATATCTTCAAATGGAATGGCCATGATGGTGCCGAGTGCAATCACGACGTAGATCAGTGTGGCCAGGGCGATGGAGGTATAGATGGCGCGAGGGATTTTTTTCTCCGGCTGGTCTATCTCTTTTATCGCAAGGATGACCAGCTGGAATCCCTCAAAAGCCACAAAGGTGACCGCAGCGACAATCAGTACGGTGAGCAGGGTGGCATCTTGCGTTTTCGGTAGTAATTCAGGCAGAGAGGTGTTGCTGTTATTGATTAATACGAAAGCGATAATGGCGAGGATAAGCAGTTTACTGTAGACCATGATGTCTTCGAGTTTACCCATCCCTTTGACACTCCAGATATTGACGAGCGCAAACAGAGCGATAATAGATCCGGCAATGCCTTTGCGTAGCCATTCACTATCGCTAATGCCACTGCCACTGATGGCATATGATGAAAAGGTGTAGGCGTAAAGGGCAAGCGTGCTGATATAACCAAAGATTGTAAACCAGCCGATGAGTGATGCTGCGAAAGGGTGGTCAGTGAAGGTGCGCTTGAAAAAAGAGTAGGTGGCCCCTTCATCCTTATAATAGAGCGCTAGCTTCACATAAGAGTAAGCGGCGAGTGATGCCAGCGCGCCGCCGATGATGATGGCAATCGGCGTCAGGCTGCCAATCATTTCCACTGAAATACCCAGAATGGTAAAGATACCGCCGCCAATCATCCCGCCGAGAGCGATGGCGATGAGTTCGGGCGTGCCAAGCGGCTTGCCTCTGGGGCGGTGGGCAGAGTGGTTAGTCATCTATGATTGAGGTAATTGATTATCTAATCCTGGTGGCGCTAAAAGTACATATTAGTGACTTTTGCTGATAGATACGAATGGTTGCCTGTCCCTGGTTGGTAATATTGCACCTGAAGGATGGCCCTGTATACTGCTTCGCATAAAATATCTGTTTGGAGTGGCGATATATTGATCGGTGAAAATAATTCGAGGGACTGTTGATGCGCTATGTCTCGCTAATCTTTGCTTATGCGATTGTTGCATTGTTACTGAGCCTGGGGTTTCTTTTTCCTGAGCGCCCGCTCACGCTGGCAGGTTTTGCCATGATCACCGCGGCATTTACGCCAGTGGTAGCTGGCTTTGACCTGGTGGGGCAGGGCATACTCGATAGCCCCTGGATGAAAAGCGCGCATCAGCTGGTGAAGCCACTGCTCGGCTTGGTTGTGCTGGCGGCTTTTCTTGCGACGCTCTATACCGTCGTTAATTTGGTTGATGTGGCAACCAGGCCCTGGTGGTAGTGCGTTTCTGAAGGTTTTCCGCAGAAGAGCGGTTCAGCCATTTAATTCGGGCGTGCCAAAATGGTAGACTACTGCAAAATCGATTTTTGTGAGAGGCATTATGGCAGGTCATAGTAAGTGGGCAAATATCCAGCATCGCAAGGGTGCGCAGGACGCTAAACGGGGAAAACTATTTACCAAGTTAATCCGAGAGATTACTGTTGCGGCCCGCATGGGTGGCGGCGATGTCAGCTCTAACCCGCGTCTGCGTGCAGCGATCGATAAGGCGCTGGGCGGTAATATGACCAAAGATACCATCGAGCGCGCGGTCAAGCGTGGCAGTGGCGCAACCGATGGTGAAGATTACGCCGAGATCCGCTATGAGGGCTATGGCCCGAGTGGTCTCGCGGTCATGGTCGATTGCCTGACCGATAATCGCAACCGCACCGTGGCGGAAGTGCGCCATGCCTTTACCAAGTGTGGTGGCAACCTTGGCACCGATGGTTCTGTCGCTTACCTGTTTAGCAAGCTCGGTGTGATTAGCTATCCGGCAGGCTGCGATGAAGATGCCATCATGGAAGCGGCGCTGGAAGCGGGTGCCGAAGATATCGTCACCAATGACGACGGATCGGTGGATGTGCAGACCACCGCCGAAGATTTTCTGGATGTGAAAGATGCAATGGTCGCGGCGGGATTAGAACCAGCGCATGCCGAGGTGACGCAGCAGGCGTCAACCTCCGTCGAGCTGGATCTGGAAGGGGCTGAAAAAATGTTGCGTATGATCGGCATGCTGGAAGACCTGGATGATGTGCAAAATGTCTATTCCAATGCGGATGTCTCAGCAGAGGTAATGGCACAGCTTTGATCATTCGAGCTGATTTGCACTCCCCCCGTCATTGTTTGGTTGTGATCACATGATCCGTATTCTAGGCATCGACCCCGGCTCACGGGTGACGGGCTTTGGGGTGATTGATGTCGCTGGTAATCGTGTGACATATGTTGCCAGTGGTTGTGTGAGAACAGTAGACGGCTCTTTGCCAGAGCGACTTAAGACCATCTATGAGGGGATCTCCGAAGTGGTGCGCAGTTATCAGCCGCTTGAAATGGCGATCGAAAATGTCTTTATGCAGAAAAATGCCGCCTCCGCATTGAAGCTGGGGCAGGCGCGTGGTGCGGCCATCTGTGCTGTCGTCACTCAGGCGATCGATGTGCATGAATACTCCCCAACCCAGATTAAACAGGCGGTGGTCGGGCGCGGCCACGCCGATAAAACGCAGGTGCAGCATATGGTAACGGCGCTGTTGAAGCTGCCAGAGACACCGCAGGCCGATGCCGCCGATGCACTTGCCTGCGCGTTATGTCATAGCAATACGCGTCAATCGTTGGACTACTTAACTGCCGCGCAGATTGCGCGCGAAGTGGCCGCACGATGATCGGTCGTCTGCGTGGACAGGTGGTGTGGAAGCAGGCACCACAATTGCTGATCGATGTGAATGGTGTCGGCTATGAAGTCGAAGCAACCATGAATACCTTTTATACGCTGCCACTCGAAAATAGCGAAATCATTTTATATACCCATCTGGTGGTGCGTGAAGATGCGCAGCTGCTTTATGGTTTTGCCTCTGAAGCGGAGCGTGCGATGTTTCGTGGCCTGATTAAAATTAACGGCGTGGGTGCAAAGATGGCGTTGACGATTCTTTCCGGCATGTCGATTGATGACTTTGCCCGCTGTATTCGTGACGGCGACAGTGCCACCCTGACACGCCTGCCGGGTGTCGGTAAAAAGACGGCGGAACGTTTGATTATTGAAATGCGCGATCGCCTCGACAAGCTGATCACCAATACTGGTAACAGCAGTGGCGTAGGGCAAGCTACTATCGATGCAGCAGGTGTTGTTGTCTCGCCACGAAAAGATGCCGTGGGCGATGCGGTGAGTGCCTTGGCCGCGTTGGGTTATAAGGCAGTGGAGGCGAGTCGCATGGTACGCGCAGTGAAGACGGATGGGCTGGACAGCGAGGCGATCATTCGTGCCGCACTGCAGGCGACGGTGATCAAATGATAGAAACAGATCGTATGATTGGCGCGACTTCGCAGGGCGTTGAAGATGAGGCGATCGACCGCGCGATTCGCCCGACCAAGCTGGCGGACTATGTGGGTCAACCGACAGTGCGCGAGCAGATGGAGATCTTTATTGAGGCCGCGCGCGGCCGCAACGAGGCGCTGGATCACACCCTGATTTTTGGCCCGCCGGGGCTGGGGAAAACCACGCTGGCTAATATTATCGCCAACGAAGTGGGCGTTAATCTGCGCCACACCTCGGGGCCGGTGCTGGAGAGGCCGGGTGATCTCGCCGCACTGCTGACCAACCTTGAGCCGCGTGATGTACTGTTTATCGATGAGATTCACCGCCTCAGTCCAGTCGTGGAGGAGGTGCTCTATCCGGCGATGGAAGACTACCAGCTCGACATTATGATTGGTGAGGGGCCTGCAGCGCGTTCGATTAAACTCGATCTGCCGCCGTTCACGCTGGTCGGTGCGACCACGCGCGCGGGCTCACTAACTGCGCCGCTGCGGGATCGCTTTGGCATTGTGCAGCGACTGGAGTTTTATAGTGTCGATGATCTCTGTTCGATCGTGACGCGCTCGGCCCAGATCATTGGCATGAAGATGGCCCCGGAAGGGGTGCTGGAAATTGCCCGACGCTCACGTGGCACACCGCGCATCGCGAACAGATTGCTGCGGCGGGTGCGTGATTATGCCGAAGTGAAGGCGGATGGCCATGTGACTGCTGAGGTAGCAGACAGTGCGTTGACGATGCTGAAAGTTGACCCCTGCGGTTTTGATTCAATGGATCGTCGTCTGTTGATGACGATTATCGAGAAATTCGATGGTGGCCCGGTGGGGGTTGATAGCCTGGCGGCGGCGATTGGTGAAGAGCGCGGTACGATTGAAGATGTGCTTGAGCCATTTCTGATTCAGCAGGGCTTTATTATGCGCACCACCCGTGGGCGATTGGCAACGCGTCACGCCTACCAGCACTTTGGTTTAACGGCCCCTTCGCGAGATGACCATGTACAAATCCGGGAACTTTCCGAGGGCCAGTAGTGGGGTTTTTGCTTCGTCCTGCTCTTTGTGACATCGGCCTCGTTTTTATGAAAATATCGAGGTATGATACTGCCCCATATGTTTCACAGGATTGCGCTGTTTAATACAGGTGATTTGGACAGGCGCGCGCTCACCTTGTTGAGTGCGAAGATCCCACTCCCCTCCTGTTTTTCTAACACTTTATTTTGACGGAGATCGCTCGTGAGCGCAGATATGTCGTTGGTTCACCTCATTACTGGTGCGAGTTTTCTCGTGCAACTAGTGATGTTGCTGTTGTTGGTCATTTCGTTGGCATCGTGGGCATTGATCTTCCGTAAGCGTAAGGAAATCAAGGATGCCAAAACGGCGGTTGATGCGTTTGAGTCACGTTTCTGGTCTGGCATCAGCATGGATGAACTGCATAAACAGGTCACCGCAAAACCCGATGAGATGAAAGGGGCGGCGGTTATCTTCGAGGCTGGTTTTCGCACCTTTGTGCGCCTGCATCAGCAAGAAGAGATCGAGCCGCGTGAAGTGCTGGACGGCACGCAGCGCGCCATGCGGGTGGTAATGAATCGTGAGATCGAGCAGCTTGAGAGTCACCTGCCGTTTCTGGCAACAGTCGGTTCAACCAGTCCTTATGTGGGTCTATTTGGCACCGTGTGGGGCATCATGAACTCTTTTCGTGCGCTGGGTAACGCCAATCAGGCGACGCTTGCGATGGTCGCGCCGGGTATCGCCGAAGCGTTGATTGCAACCGCGATGGGGCTCTTCGCCGCGATACCAGCGGTGGTCGCCTATAACCGTTATGTCAGCGACGTTGACCGCCTGGTGAATCGCTACGATAACTTCCTCGAGGAATTTTCGTCGATTCTACATCGTCAGGCCCATAGTTAGGCGCAGCTGGGATGAGTGAAATGCAATCACTAGCGCGGGGAGCCTATGTCGAATACTAAGCGTATCCGCAAGCGACCGATGTCCGAGATTAACGTGGTGCCATATATTGATGTGATGCTGGTGCTGTTGATTATCTTTATGGTGACCGCACCGTTGATGACGCAGGGAGTCAAGGTTGATTTGCCTCAGGCGACAGCCGAACCGGTGGACCAGTCGGAGAAAGAGCCGTTGATCGTCTCGATCGATGTCGATGGCCTTTATTATCTTAATGTGGGTGATGACCCGAAAAAAGGGATCGACCACGATATGCTGGTACAGCGCGTGGCGGCAGTATTGCGCTATCAGCCGGGCACACCCGTGTTAGTTCGTGGCGATGCGGCGGTGAATTACGGCGCGGTCGTGACCGCGATGGCATTGCTGCAGAAAGCCGGCGCGCCGAGTGTTGGCTTGGTGACGGATGCACTCGATGAATAATTTCCTGCTGGAAAGGGCATAGCCGTTTGAACGCCAATAAAAAGGTTGTTCTTAGCGAAGATCCGTTTTTTAAACGGGTGATTAATTCGCCTCGCTTCCTGTTCTATTCAATTCTGGTGCATGTGATCTTTGTTGCGGTGATCGTGATGAGCCTTGACTGGAATACAAAGGCGAAGCCCGCCCCGCATGCGATTCAGGCCACAATGGTGGATGAATCAAAGATTAAGGCGGAGATGGAAAAGTTACGCCTTGCTGATGAGCAAAAGAAGAATCTGGCGGATGCGCAGCAGAAAAAACTGGACGATGCTAAAAAGGCGAGCCAGCGAGAAGAGAAGCGTCTGGCTGATCTGAAAAAAAAGCGAGAAGCAGAGCAAAGCAAGCTAAAAAACGAAGAGAAGAAGCGCAAGCAGGAAGAGCAAAAGCGTAAGACAGCTGAAAAGCAGCGCAAACAGGAAGAGCAAAAGCGCGAGGCAGCTGCAAAGCAGCGTAAAGCAGAAGAGCAAAAGCGCCGTGATGTGGAGAAAAAACGCATCGCTGATGAGAAAAAGGCGAAGGCTGAACAGCAGGCGCGCAAGCAGGCGCAGCTTGATAAGCTAAAGGCCGAACAGATCGCGCTTGAAGAGAAGATGGTGCGTGAAGAAGCGCAGCGTGTTAAACAGGCAGAAGAACGCAAAAAACAGCAGGAGCTAGAACGCATTCGTGCTGAGGAGGCGCGCGTTCGCCAGCAACAGATGGCCGAAGAGCAGCGCCAGCTAGATGCCGCGCGGGAACGTGAGTATCAGTCGATTGTCGATAAGCATGTCGAGATCATTCGCCAGAAAGTCACGCGCAACTGGTTGCGCCCAGCAGGTTCAATGGCTGGGCTGGCTTGTACGGTACGGGTACGTATAATCCCCGGAGGCGATGTGCTGGATGTGCAGGTTACAAAAGGGAGTGGTAACGCGGTGTTTGATCGTTCGGTGGAGACCGCCGTGCTAAAGGCTTCGCCACTGCCGCTGCCAGCTGACCGCGCCCTATTTGATCGTTTTCGCGTGCTGGAATTTGTTTTTGATCCTGAGGGTTAAATGTTGAAAGTTATCTTGCGTAGTTTTTTGCTATTAATGGCCTTCTGGGTTGGTAATGCCCAGGCGGCATTGACGATTGAGATCACCCAGGGAGTGAAAGGGGCGATGCCGATCGCGATCGTGCCGTTTACCTGGGAAGGGCCAATGCCACAGGCACCGCTTGATATTGGCGCGATTGTGACGACCGATTTATATCGTAGTGGGCGATTTTCACCGCTGCCTGAGCGCGATATGCTGGCACGGCCGAGTGACCCATCAAAGGTAAACTTTCAGAACTGGCGTGTGCTAGGTGTCGAAAACCTGGTGGTGGGGAAGATTCGCGCGATTCAGAACGGCCAATTTATGGTGCAGTTTGTTTTGTTTGATGTCTTTCGTAGTTCTCAGATCACCGGCCAGACGTTTAAGGTGGGCAAGGTGTCTGACTTGCGCAAAACGGCCCATCAGGTGAGCGATATTATTTATGAGGCATTGCTGGGTGAGCGCGGCGCCTTTGATACCAGGGTTGCTTATGTGACCCAGGCGCCGGATGCCGCAGGCAAACCGCGTTACTCACTACAGGTGGCAGATGCCGATGGTTATGGGCCGCAGGCAGTGCTCAATTCTAGAGAACCTTTGATGTCCCCTTCATGGTCGCCCGATGGCCGGAAACTGGCCTATGTAACTTTTGAAGGCGGACGGTCGTCAATATATACTCAGGACATCTATTTAGGAAAGCGTGAGAAAATTGCTGGCTTTCGCGGCATTAATGGTGCGCCGGCGTGGTCACCGGATGGTACGCGGATGGCGTTGGTGCTCTCAAAAGATGGCAGTCCAGACATCTATGTGATGAATCTTTTGAACAAAAAACTAACACGTTTGACGAAAAGCTATGGGATTGATACAGAACCTGTTTGGACTCGCGCGGGAGATGCGATAGTATTTACCTCCGACAGGGGCGGAAAGCCTCAACTTTATCAGGTGACGCTTTCGAATCGACAGGTTAAACGGCTGACGTTCGAGGGTGACTATAATGCACGCGCCACACTGTCGCCGGATGGGCGAATGGTGGCAATGGTTCACGGTAATGGTAATCAATACCGGATAGCGGTGCTGGATCTCGAAAATGGGGCAATGCAGGTACTGACAGATACGACGCTAGATGAGTCGCCAAGCTTTGCGCCGAATGGTAGCATGATCATCTATGCGACCGAGAGTCAAAACAAAGGGGTTTTGTCTGCTGTATCCGTTGACGGAAGGGTGCGTCAGCGATTAGTACTGCAAGAAGGTGATGCCCGTGAGCCGGTTTGGGCGCCGTACGGTAAATAAATTAACAAACACAAAGCACACAATATTAATAAATTAGGAGTGATTGATGAATATTCTTAGAAAGGCACTGGTCCTGGTCGTACCTGTTATGTTTTTGGTCGGTTGTGCCAGCGCACCAACAGAAACCATGGATGAAGGGTTTGATAGTGATGTAGAGAGTAGTGTTGGTACTGATATGGGTACTGATATGGGTACTGATATGGGCACTGATACTAGCACTGGTGCTGGTTTTGGCAGCGGTGGTAGTGACAGCTCAGTAGAGACCATGGGTTTGAGTGACGGCAGCGATATCAGCAGCTCTGCTTTATCTTTGAATGATAGCAGCCCTTCTAACCTGCTTAACACGCGCGTGATCTACTTTGACTTTGATCGCAGTAAAGTTAGAGCAGAATTTAATGACGTGATTGCCGCTCATGCTGAATACCTGGCGAATAACCCAGGTGCAATGATGAAGCTTGAAGGTCATGCCGATGAGCGTGGTTCGCGTGAATACAATATTGGTCTGGGCGAGCGTCGTGGTAATTCAGTGGCACGTCACCTTGGCTTACAGGGTGCTTCACGTGGTCAGCTTGATGTTGTGAGCTACGGTGAAGAGCGTCCAGCATCGATGGGACATGACGAGACATCATGGCAATTAAACCGTCGTGTTGAAATTATCTACACTAAAGAACAGTAAGGGATAGCAGACGTTGAGCGCTATGGGCAGTAAACGGTTAGGTTATGCCGTCTTGACTGTGATGGTTGGAACATTGGGTTTTCACTCAGCTGCTTCGGCGCGGGATGGCTTACCGCCGATTCACGAGTCTTCCATTTCAAATGCGGTGGCAGCGCCACCGCCAGCGCCAACCTTTGGTGAACGTCAACTGCCACTAGAGCAGCGTATTGTTCGCCTTGAGCGGATGGTTGATAATCGTGCGCTGCTTGAAATGTTGACTCGCATTGAAGACATGCAGGCTGATGTGCAGATGATGCGTGGTGAACTGGAAATGCAGCGCCACGAGTTTGAAGGCATCAAACAGCGTCAACGTGATCTCTATCTTGATATTGATCGTCGCATGTTGCAGTTAGAAAAATCAGCTAGCAGCGCGTCAGCGCCACAGCCTGCACCAACCGCAGGTTTTGCACCGCAGGCACCACGTGCGAATAGCGCTATTCAACCAACACAAACAGCGCCTGCTGCGAGCACAACAGCTTCCGCACCCTTTACATCCATGCCGCCGGTTGCATCTGCTGCGCCGGTTGTAGGTGGTGGCAGTGGTCGGCCCCCAGCAGCATCTGCTGCTGCAATCGATCCGTTACAGGAGCAGTCTGCGTATCAGCAGGCACTGAATATCTTACGCGAAGGGCGCTATGATGAGGCAGTTGTCGCCTTTCAGAGTTTCTTAAGCCGTTTTCAGGGTAGCCAGTATTCAGGTAATGCCCAGTACTGGATTGGTGAAGCGAATTACGTTTCACACCGCTATCCGCTGGCGGTTGAAGAGTTTCAGAAAGTGATTGGCAGCTATCCCGATAGCTCTAAAGTACCCGATGCCATGCTTAAAATTGGCTACACATTTTATGAACTGAAGTCGTGGGACCAGGCGCGTCAAACACTAAGCACTTTGGTTGAACGTTTTCCGAAAACAACGGCGGCACAGTTGGCAGATAACCGCCTGCATCGTATGAAGCTGGAAGGACACTAGCCTGACAGATAGTTGTTTGAATCGCATGGGCTTCGTTTCCGAACCCGTGCGTTTTAGTCTGTCATAATCTATCTGGAGTATAGCGAAAGCGATGGTATCGGAGACGCAAGATAATAGCAGTGATGCTGCCGTGCCCACCGTACGGTTGAAAATCACCGAGATATTTCACTCCCTGCAGGGCGAATCCCGCACTGTTGGTATCCCCACCACCTTTATTCGCCTGACCGGCTGCCCGCTGCGTTGTGGCTATTGCGATAGCGAATACGCCTTTGAAGGCGGCGAGTGGATGAGCCTTGATCAGGTGTTGCTGAATGTGATCAGTAAGGATTGTCACTACGTCACCGTTACCGGCGGCGAGCCGCTGGCACAGAAGAGCTGCTTTCCGTTGCTATCGCGTCTGTGTGATCTCGGTTATCAGGTATCGCTGGAGACCAGCGGCGCGATTGATATCTCGAAAGTTGACCCACGTGTGGTGAAGGTGATGGACCTTAAAACACCGGGTTCAGGTGAAGAGGCAAAAAATCGCTACGAAAATATCAAATGGTTACAAAATAGTGATCAGATCAAATTTGTCATCTGCTCGCGCGAAGATTACCTCTGGGCGCGCGACAAACTTGTCGAGTACGATCTACCATCGCAATACGAAATACTGTTTCAGGCCGTTCATAACGACCTTGAAGGCAAGGTGCTGGCCGAGTGGATTCTCGAAGACCGCCTGCCGGTGCGGATGCAGATTCAGCTGCACAAATTCCTCTGGGGCGATCTGCCCGGTAAATAATCGTTATGCTTGATGTGAACTCTTCAAAGCGTAAAGCCGTAGTGCTGCTGTCGGGTGGGCTCGATTCCACCACCGTGCTGGCACTGGCACAGTCCACCGGTTACGACTGCTATGCACTGAGTTTCGATTACGGCCAGCGCCACAACTTTGAACTGGAAGCCGCTGCTGCGATTGCCGCACAGGCATCGGTTGCCGCGCATAAAGTGATTCGGATCGATCTCGGCACCATCGGCGGTTCAGCGCTCACAGACCCTGATATTGCCGTGCCACAGTCGGGCCAGCGTGATCAAGGCAGCGAAGCAAGCGCAGGTATACCGGTCACCTACGTTCCAGCACGCAACACCGTCTTTTTATCGCTAGCGCTCGGTTGGGCGGAGGTGCTTGGCGCGCAGGATATCTTTATCGGCGTCAACGCGGTCGATTACTCCGGCTACCCCGATTGCAGACCCGAATTTATTGAAGCCTTTGAACGCGTCGCCAATCTCGCCACCAAAGCAGGCGTGGAAGGGCAGCGGATGATAATTCACACACCATTAATTGCTATGAGCAAGGCGCAGATCATCCAGGCCGGTATCGCGCTGGGGCTTGATTACGGTCGCACTGTTTCCTGTTACGCCGCCGATGAGGCTGGCAGAGCCTGTGGTCGTTGCGATGCCTGCCGCCTGCGCGCGATTGGCTTCGAACAGGCAGGGGCCTCAGATCCAACGTCTTATTTATCTTAGAAATTATTTAAAAATATATTTGTCAGATCGGCTTTCAGCGGTTAGAATAGCGCCCGCTTATCTAGTTAGATGCAGGGCAAATTAAAGCCTGCCAGAGTTGTAAACTCCTGTTAGAATAGCGCCCTCGGTATTACCCGATAATGGGCCGTTAGCTCAGTTGGTAGAGCAGTGGACTTTTAATCCATTGGTCGAAGGTTCAAGTCCTTCACGGCCCACCATTATTATCAAAGATTTAAGTTATTCAACTAAGTCTTCTTTCCAATCCAAATAATCTAGTTTTCGATTTTGTTGTTTTTCGTAGGCTAATTTGTCTCGCCTGGGATTTTCATTCTGGCTTTCGTTGGTGCATGCTATGTGCGCATATTCGGGTGTAGTGGGAGGCTTAGTTGCGGCCCTGAGCTTTAGAATTAATGATGAAAGAGTGGTCAGTACGTAAGGCGTACAAAGCAGGGTGTCAATAAGCGACAGCGCATGGCGCCGCAAAAAATCTTAAGGCATGCTTTTCAGATAATTAGCCACTATTAATCTTCATGCGGCGCAATGCCCGTTGAGACTGTGAAAGTATTCTGAAATTTTCAGAATCAGTTAATACCTTGACTACTAAAAATTAGAGATCGTTGTTCTCAGGGCTTCTGTGGAAGCCGATTATTTCCAGAGACAATGAAATTTGAATACTTTCACAGTCTCGTTGGTTATTGCGCTCTACGGTGTTTTTAATACGGTAAGGCTTTATAGCTGGAATGAGGGGTGAAACAACTAAACGTATGACGATGAAAAAAGACAGCGATATCGAGAAAGCATATTCAACCGCTGAGTTTGTTGTGAGGCTAAGATGACTGGCTGATTCGCTGGAAACTGGTGAGCGGTTTGAGAGATAGAACGTTATGCGTTATGTTGAAATTTCGCTAGCCATTTAATCAGCTCCTCTGCCGGCATCGGCCGCGCGATATAATAACCCTGGATCAAATCACAGCCCATCTCTTCGAGTAGATCCCATGCCGCTTGTGTTTCAACACCTTCTGCAGTGACCTTACGTCCCATGTTATGAGCAAGGTCAATGGTAGAACGTACGATCACCAGGTCATCGTTATCATTCATCATGTCTAGCACAAACGATTTATCGATCTTAATTTCATCGACGGGGAGCTGTTTAAGATAAGCGAGAGAAGAATAGCCGGTGCCAAAATCATCAATGGCCAGGCGCACCCCCATCTTATCCAGTTGGTTAAGTACTTCCATCGCGTGACGTGGGTCCGACATTACTGCGCTTTCTGTCAGCTCCAGTATCAAGTGATCGGGTGGTAAATTGTGCTTTTCTAGCACATCAGAAATTTGTTGTGGCAATGAACTGTCTCGTAAATTATGCGTAGAAAGATTTATCGCCACGGAGATGCCAAGATTCGATTGGTGAAATAGATTGCATTGACGAATTGCCTCGCCAATCACCCACTCCGTCAGGGGGTGGATCAAACCATTATGCTCCGCCAGACCAATAAAACTATCTGGATATAACAGCCCTCGGGTTTTATGTTGCCAGCGGGTCAGCACCTCTACTTCAGCCACCCGCGACAACGCAAGATCAAATTTGGGCTGGTAATGTAAAAGGAGTTCGCCCTGTTCAATTGCCTTGTGCAGCTCTCCCATCAGCTCAAGTCTTCCCAGACTATGCACATCCTGTTCAGCATCATAAACGCTGTAACCAATCCCCTTTCTTTTGGCAACATACATCGCGACATCAGCGTGACGCATTAATGTTTGTCCATCACGGCCATGTTCTGGATAAAGTGCCACACCAACACTCACACCGACATGAAAATGTTGCTCTTCAAGCACAAAGCTTTCCGCCATCCCGTCGACAATTTTTTGTCCGATTTGGCACGCGTGATCAAGCGTCACATCCGTCGGCAACAACACTGAAAATTCATCACCGCCCGCACGTGCAATGGTGTCTGAAGCCCTTAAAACGCTGCGCATTCGATTGGCAACTTGTTGCAACAATAAGTCTCCGACATGGTGGCCTAGCGTATCATTAATTTCTTTAAAATTATTCAGATCAAGCACCAACAATGCGAGTGGTGCGTTATGGCGTTGAGCAAGTTGTATGGCCTGCCCCAGACGGTCCTGTAATAAAGCACGATTGGGCAGGTCAGTGAGCGAATCATGCATCGCTTGATACTCTAGCTGCTCGTTTGCATCTGCTAACTCTTCAGTCCGCTTCAAGACACGTCGTTCTAAATCCAGATGTAGCGTCCTGATTTCTGCATCCGCCTGTTTCCGAGCAGTAATATCACGCACCACAATGATGTGATGACGTATGCGATCAGAAGAGAGTTTTCGACTGGTGATTTCCAATGGAAACTCACTCTTGTCAGAACGTCGTCCTATGCCTTCCTGTGAACCACGATAGGTATCCAATGACTCCCAAAACCCATTAACCAATAACTGGCCGTTATTTTTTTTATGTCCATCGAGGTTGTCAGGATCCACAAAAAGAAGCGTAACATTTTTTCCTAACAGTTCTGAGCGTTGATAACCAAAAAGCGCTTCTACAGCGGGGTTTAATGATTCGATATTGCCAAATTCATTCACTGTGATAATGCCATCCATCACATTGTCCATGATATCTCGTGTATACATTTCACGTGATGCAATCGCTTCCGATGTTTGCACCAGTTTCTGGCGCATCGACTCCAGATCTTGCGCTAAACTTCTCACTTCAGTCACATTCGTTGTAATATTGAGATTTCTTATTGAGGCGCCTGACGCGACTTCACGCGCCACGTCACGTAGCTCACGTATCGGTCGTGTCACCTGAGACCCCATCCACGTTCCAAACACCATAGAAAGAAGCACATAACCAAAAGCCAGATATAAGCCACTTGTATAGGTCTTTTGCACTTGCTCCTCAATGGCGGTTTCATCATAGCCAAGTCGTAATTGGACTATTTCGTTATTAATCTCCATCGGGATTTCGATGTAATAAACACCGTCGCCATGTTGTCCAAAGAAAAAATCCTCTATAAAAGGATCGTCAACATAAACGTTTTTCTCATCAGAAGAAACTATCGTGGCAAATAGCACCTTGCCTTCAAACAAGGCATCGTCAATCACAGCACGAATATTATCTACACTAGATTCTTTGGATAGTAGTATCGATAATGATCTTGCATCTGAGCGAACTCGATCAATAAAGCTCTGCTCGTAACCCTCCTTCACGATCACCGCAATGCCGTAAAATAAGGATGGAATGAGTATCGCATGTATAATCAGCCCACCAATAACCAGGCGCTTACTAAGTGAGCCGATTACAAAATTTAATTGACTGAACCGTGCCATAGCTCTCCAATAACCGTAATGCCAGGCAGGCTACGTGCATTTTCTTCCCACATAAAGCTAACCCAACCTGGGTTAGCCACTAAATCATTTTTCAACGACTCCAGGTTAGACGCCAATACCACACGTCTACCACCTTTGCGAAACACGCGTGAAATAAGCTTTCTTTCATATGCGCGGGCAGACATGAAAATTATTTTCTGCAAAAACACTTCGTACAACAGGGGGTCACTGTCATTGATTACGGCCTCAAACTGGACGCCATCTTTTATAATTACACCAGCAAAAAAAAGCTGGCGTATTTCTGATCGATTCAATTTCAAATGACCTGCCTCAGCGGACACCACCAGCACCATCTTTTTTTCAGACGCAGCCGCTACAACGACCATATTGCAAAGTAGTAACAGTGAGAACATCGATATAGCGAAAAAGCGTCTCATGGAAATACTGCACTCCACTGAAACGTTGCCTGGCTGAAGCCTGATACGGCATAATCGACATCGCTTAACTCTAATTTAATAGACTGGTTTGTCGTTACGTCATAACGAACACCTATAAGCGAGCGGTCACGAATGAAAGTATGGGCATAATGTAAAAAAGGATCCCCTTCAGCTCCCTGGCTCTTTTCGAATCGTCCATACGGCGTCCAGTCTGCACCCAATGGAATTTCTAACTGAAGATATCCATTGATAAAACTGCCATCAACATCCTGGCCAGCTTTTTTAATATCGCTATTGATAGAATATAGCGCACTCGTTAACCGCATCGATTGAAAGTGCCAATCGGTATATACCCCGCCAACAAACTGTTTCAGTTCCTCAAACGTTGAGGCCTCACCAGGAATCGTTGCGCTGCTCACAAACAGACCCACCTGGCTATCTTCACTCCGGGAAGGATGCCACGAGAGTCGCAGGGAACTCACTAGCTTTACCGAGTTATCTTCTGATCTAAAAAGATCTACCGCTTCAAGGTGCTGGTTAAAATAGGGGCCGGCACCAATAGCAAAGGCGTATCGCCAACTTGATTGCGCTGTATTGACTGTCTGCTCAATAAGCAGGCCAGTCAGGTGTGTCGGTAAAATACCGCCATCATCTTCAAATTCAAGAATTGCCGGACGCGAGATAGCGGTCTGCAGATAGCTACCATGATGGTATTCACTGTTCCAGAATCCTACAGGATTGTGATATCGCCCAAACCACATGGCCAGCTCAGGGTTTGGCAGCCACCCCACCTGAAAGCGTTCCACATGTGCGCCATGTTTTCCGTTTAGGTCTCCATACACTTCAGCTAACAAACGGAAGTTGTCGTAATCCGCAGTAAAAAAAAGGTCTAATGCAGGTGTGAAGTCTTCCTTATCAATACCATGCATATCAGGCATCTTTGAACGCTCTGTCATCGTCACTGATGGAAAAGCAAGAAATTCTGTAGTGAGCCCAGCATATGACACTGGGATAGAAACCAGATTACAGGCTAACAACGCCACGACTAACCAGCAGCGCAGCATACTCATTGAGAGGGCTCGGTGAATGGACGAATTTGTTTCTTCATGATCAAAGCCTCTTTACCTTAATCGGGTCATCATCTTGGTAGCATGGCCGTTGTCGCTAAAATTGTAGCCTTAAACTCATATATCGATTAAATCTCAAACTACCTTTATCATCGGCTTAATCTCTTCGAGCATTAGGGATGCAGTCAAAAACCACATAATAAACAAGCTCTTGAGCAGGCAAGGTGCACAGGGCAGGGCGTCAATAAGCGACAGCACATTGCGCCGATGGGCGCAGGAGCCGTAATTCCACTTGCGTGTTATTGTATGCTCGAAAGCGCGAATGATTTGTTTTGAGTTCATGCATGATGCCTGGTCTTGCAAGTGACTTAAGGAATAGTGTGTTGCATAACTAACGTTAATGCCTGTTTGCGGCAAGGGGTGTAGACCTGTGAAAGCGATGAGTTGGCAAGCGTACAATGCGATTGATCAAATCCAGATCATCAAGGTCGACATGCCAACACCTAAAGCAAACGAGGTGTTGATTCGTACACATGCCTCGTCAATCAACTCCTGGGATTGGGAGATCATTCAGGGGACGCCGTGGGTCAATCGTGTCGAACGTGCCCTGACTTCTCATTACGACATTCTTGGTGCTGATGTGGCGGGTACTGTGGCCGCAGTGGGTCGTGCAGTCAGTCGTTTTAAAGAGGGGGGTGAGGTGTATGGTGATCTCTCTGGTGGTCACTGGGGCGGCTTTGCTGAATATGTGACGGCAGATCAAAATGCGCTGTTGCCTAAGCCTGTCAATCTGACTTTTGCACAGGCAGCTGCCGTGCCTCAGGCTGGCCTGTTGGCGTTACAGGGGCTGCGCGATAAAGGCCGAATTCGAACCGGGGAACGGGTGTTGATTAATGGCGCTTCCGGTGGGGTGGGGACTTTTGCTATCCAGTTGGCAAGGTTGTGGCACGCAGAGATCACGGCCGTTTGTAGTGGCCGCAAGATGGAGCTGGTACGCGAGCTGGGCGCGGCGCATGTGATTGATTATACCCAGCAGGATTTCACCCAAAACGGTAGCCAGTATGATCTTATCCTTGATGTGCAAGGTCATCATAGTATCGCTGACTATCAGCGTGCTCTCAGCAGTAACGGGCGCTATGTGATGGTGGGCGGGGAGTCGGCGCTTGTTAACCGGGTTGTCTGGCAAGGGTGGTTAGCGGCTGTTAACGGTGGGCAGGCGATGGGACTGTTACTGCATAAAGCGAACAGAGGGCTTGTTGATCTAAGCAAACTATTGGAGCAAGGTAAGATAGTACCTATTGTCGACAGGTGTTACCCGCTGGAGAAGCTGGCAGATGCGATGCGTTACTATGCTGAAGGGCATGTTCGTGGGAAACTGGTGATCAGCATGGTGAGGGAATAGAGGCTCTTTGTTTATAGCAAACAACGGGAGTGGATAAATGTCACAGGTATGTAAGCGACAAGCCAATATTGGAAGCAGGCCATCCCGCACAGCGATGTTTGCGGCGATTCATCGCTATCTATCGCTATTTGAGTCCAACCCTGATTTCAGCAGCAGGGATTATCTATCCGGACAGTTTATTCCCGCATATATAAGATTAACTTTGTGTATGCGCTGGTTGCGTCGACATGTCCGTAAAAAATTAAATAGAAAGGGGCCGGGTACTTATCAGTACGTAATCGCACGAACCAAATTTTTTGATGAGCAGTTTTTGAAGGCGCTGGACGCGAGTGTACCTCAGGTCGTTATTCTGGGGGCTGGCTATGATACGCGTGCAGTGCGTTACCGAGAGAGCTTGGCGGCGACCAAAGTATTTGAACTTGATACGGCTGCTTTGCAGTTCAGAAAAAGTAAGATATTTAGAAAAAATAAGGTGCCAATAGCGGACAATCTTATGTTTTGCCCAATTACCTTTGGTCAGCAATCGATTGCTGAGGTGTTAGATTATGCCGGGTATGATTCGGCGCAAAGGACGTTGTTTCTTTGGGAGGGCGTTACCTACTATCTAACTGAGGCAGCGGTGCTTGAAACGCTTGGGTTTATAAAAAATAACGCGGGTTCCGCTAGTGAACTGGTGTTTGACTATTTTTACAAATCCTTTATTGATGGAAGGTATGATTATTATGGTGCCAAACCACTTTATGATGCGGTTGTGAAAATAGGTGAGCCCTTTCTTTTTGGTATTGAAGAGGGGGGCTTGAGTCAGTTTATCTCTGATGCGGGATTTGATGTGGTCTCTCGTCAAACACCTGAGGCACTGGAAAAACACTATCTTTCTGGTGAAAATGGTTCATTGGGGAAAGTGTATGGCTTTGCTGAATGTGTGCATGCGAGGCTCAAGTGTTAGGGGCTATAGCGGTTGATGAAGAAAAGAACATCGATGGTCTTTTAGTGAAGGGGATTAAGGCGACTCATGGCCCGTTGATGCTTAAACTCGGCCCATTTTCAGAAACAGTCACACCGGGTGAGGGTGAGTGCATTGGCTGGGGTGCGATCGGCTTTAGTGTTAAGGCTGGCGATAAAACATTCGTTAATCTGGGTAATACGTTGCTGCATAAAAAGGAGTGGGAAAACATCAGTGCCCCAGGCGTTTTGATGATCCCGATTGGAGGGCGTACAAACCATAACACCATGGATGAAAAAGAGGCGCTGGAGGCGGTTAAGATTATTCGTCCCAGGTTGGTGATACCTTGTCACTACAATTGCCCTGTACTTTTCACTCGTCACTATAATCCCGCAGACGACATCGGATTTAAGCGCGATGTTGAGAGTCTTGGCTATGATTGTACTGTGTTGAGTGTCGGCGAGTCGGTTGTGCTTTGAGTGTCATGTCATATGAAACGCATCATCCTGTTAAAGAGATAGCATGAAGCATTTAAGAATAGATAGCGGGTCAAATAAAAAAACAGCCATTCGCTATTTATTATGTGTATGGGTGTCTTTGCTGTTCATGCAAGCCTGCGTGGCAAGTCCGCCTGTGGAGATGGAACCACCACCGCACCATGTTGAAGGGGTGTTTCAGAACTATCCACTGGTGGAAAACTCTGCGAAACTGGGTTTTGGTTTTTACTGGAAGCGCTTCACTTCATCTTTTAAAAGTATAGCGATCCCAGATGATCATCAGCTCTCAACCAAAGAGAGTTTGGCGCAATATGAGCGGCTTAAAGATGAAAATACCGTTACCTGGATCGGGCAGAGTACACTGCTGATAAAAATTAATGGCATCACCATATTGACTGATCCATTTTTCGCTCAATATGCATCACCGATTGGCATCGGTCCCAGACGCTTCGTTAATCCTGGTATTCCGGCTGAAGCACTACCTGAGATCGATATCCTGCTTGTCTCTCACAATCATTATGATCACCTGGATGAAGCATTGATCGATATGCTCCCAGATAAGCAGGCAATACAGGTTATGGTGCCACTTAAGTTGGGCGATCTTTTTGAGCAGAGAGGCTACCGTCATATTCATGAGCTGGACTGGAATGAGTCGGTTACTATTGGTGATATGGCGTTTAGTGCGCTTCCTGCCGTGCATTATTCGGGGCGAGGTTTAACAGATAAAAACAGCACATTGTGGTGTTCATGGGCGATTTCAACGCCGGTTGGGCAATACTATTTTATTGGTGACAGCGCCTATTCACCCACCTTGTTCAATGAAGTGGGTGAAAAGTTTTCACCTTTTGATCTCGCGATGGTGACGATTGGCACTTATGGTAATCGTAAATATGGGGTCAATAATCACATGACACCGGAAGAGGCGGTAATGGTCGGGCGGGAGATTAATGCGAAAGCGCTGATGGGGATTCACTGGGGAACCATCGACCTATCTGATGAAGCGCCATGGGAGCCGCCAAAACGCTTTCGGGATGCAGCGACAAAGGCTGATTATTCCTCAGATGCAGCCTGGCTTTTGAAGATAGGCGAAACACGAAAGCTGCCGCAGCGTTAGTGGCCTGGTAGGTCTTTAGCTTGTTACAGTCCCAACTATTAAATTCAGCCATTAAATTCCAGTTTTAAAAAGAAGCTGCTTGCAATGGTTTTCACCGAATTTTTTATCACGGATAGTTTATCATTGCTACTTTGATATACCCTTAACAGATGCGAATCACTTCTCTTTTACTCCTGCTCTTTGGCCTGTATGGCTGCGCGGCGAAGCCTTACGCGATGACAGACCAGCCATTAAATTCTGCTACGGGCAGTAATGAGGTCTATGTGGTGAGCCATGGCTGGCATACTGGCATCGTGGTGCCTGCTGACGATATTCAAACGCGCTTGCCGGCACTAAAGGATCGCTTCGGTGATGTTGGCCACCTTGAGTTTGGCTGGGGTGATAAGGGGTTTTATCAGGCGGAGCAGATTACCGCCGGTTTAATCCTGCGCGCGGTGTTCTGGCCGACTGAATCGGTGATGCATGTGGTTGCAGTGCCGATGAACCCAGTTGATTATTTCCCTGATAGCCAGGTAAAAAAGCTATGTTTGAGTGATGATGCGCTTTCATCGTTGAACCGGTTTATTGTCAGTAGTTTTTATCGTGGCAGTGACAGTATGGGGGAGGGTGCGGTGTCGGCATTAAAAAAAGGGATCTATGGTAATAGTCAGTTTTATAAAGGGGTGGGGAATTTCTATTTAATGAACACCTGTAATAAGTGGACGGCCAAGGGATTACGCAGTGCGGGGATTAATATTTCACCGACCTTTAAAATAACAGCGGACAGTGTGATGGGGTCGCTTGATGAGCTGGCCTGCAATTAAGTCTGTAATTCAACGGGTTGCCTGGCCGCTTACGCTAGCTGGGGCACCATCCCTGTCGCGTGCCACCATCATAGGGACGACCGTGGCCCTGTTCGATTAACATCGCGGCGAGGTTTTCGCCATCGATATAGACATCCGCCAGAAAACGAAAGTACTTGCCGCGTTTAAGGTTGCGTAACTCGACGACTTCGGCGGCTTCAAGCGCTTGCAGCGTAAAGGCTTTGGCGGCGCGCGCCTGTGTTTTTTCCTGCGGGCATTTGCCGCGTATCTCGGGGGCGTCTACCCCGAGCACCCGCACTGGCATATTTTCACCGACGATCGACGGCCAGCCGGTAATATCGACGCGGAAGGTATCGGCATCATAAACCGAGACCAGGCGCGACATCATGACGGTTTGATTCGCTTGAAGGGGTGCTGTGGTGCTTAGTAATAAAACGATCAACAAAATTGGCATCTAACAGATCCATCTTCAAACCCTCCGTGGTTTATTAATAAAAGTGGTTCATGGCAATAGCGGTGTAGCTTCTGATATTGCCCGTACAGGTGTAAGGATACACTGATAACGGCTATAGGGTGAATGCCGGTTTGCATTTGCATTATTTCAGCGCCATACAAAATCTTAACGTTTTCCTGACATTTCCTTGATTGGCAGGCGCGTAATATTTTTAGTCAATCGGGCGTTATCTACTTTAGCTGCGTGCTAAGGGTGATAAGGCTGAAAACCCCAAAAGGAGAATGTAATGGCTAGCCAAACTGAGACCGTAGTAAATACGGATGTTGCGTTAAAAACGACAGATAGCTGGAGCCTGCCGACTCGCTTGCTGCACATGGGCATGGTGGCCACAGTGACGGCACAGCTTGCGCTGAGCTTGATGATGGAGCCGCCTGATGAAGAAAACATTTCGGCGCTGGCATCGGCCACGTTTGAGGCACATGAGGTGATCGGCATGGCAGCGCTGGTGATTGTGCTGGCACACTGGCTGTGGACGCTGTTTAACCACGCTGGCGGTGGCTTGCGGCATCTATTCCCGTGGTTTGGGGAGGCGCGCGCAGAGCTTGTGCGTGAGGCTCGAGCGATGCTTGGCGGTAAGCTCCCAGCGGGCGGTGTGAGGGGCGGTCTGCCCGGTTTTATTCATGGCCTTGGATTATTGATTATAAGTGGGATGGTGGTGACGGGTGGTACCCTGTTTTTTATCATGCCCGAGAGTGGTGAGTTTACAGGGGTGGTTGAATGGGTAGCAGAAAGCCACGAGACCATCGCGACACTGATATGGCTCTATTGGGGTGGGCATGGTGCAACGGCGATTCTTCATCATCTGAAGGGTGACTCGATACTGAAGGATATGTTTAGCTTTGGCAGCGGTAAATAATGGAACGACACAATGAAGTTATCTACTAAAGCGGCAATCTACTCGGCACTGGTATTTCCCGGTGCGGGGTATTTTGTGGTAAAGAAAACAGTACACGGGACGGTGGCATTCCTGGTCACTTTTGTCGGGCTTGCGCTGGTGATGGTCGAGGCCTTTCACAAGGCGCAGATCATCGCTGATAAAATGGTTGCCGGTGCGATCCCGCTTGATATTGGCGTGATTCGTGAGCAGATACTCACCACGCCGGGTGTCTTCAGCGCAACAGTGGTGAGTGCGGTATCAATAGTGATTGGCGTGGTGTGGGTAGGCGGCATTATCGATAGCTGGCGGATTGCGAAGCGGGCTGAGGCGGCGTAATGGGCCGTCGTACCAATGAGGCATTTCATTTGCTTGTTTCTCTCTGATTGATGTTAAAAATAACTAAATACAAAATATTCATAATTGATTATTAAGTGTGGACGGCTCTCTGCCGATTGAGTTATTCCAGGCCCATATCTGTTTTTGTGTATGGTGGCCGTAACTCAATGAAAGGTATCGCTAATGAATGATCTGTCTGCGCCTGCTGAACAGAATGAAGACCAACCATCAAGCCCGCTGGGCTTTGAGTTTCGTGGTGATGGCATGGAATATTTCAAGATATGGATCGTGAATATTTTGTTGACGATTCTCACCCTCGGTATCTATTCCGCATGGGCGACCGTTCGCAATAACCGCTATTTTTATTCCAACTTCTACCTGGATGATAATAATTTTCGTTATCTCGCCGAGCCGATTCAGATCTTGAAGGGGCGTCTGATTGCGATTGCTGCGTTGGTGGTGTTTATGATCACATCGCAGATGGCACCGATGATTGGATTTGGTTTGATGATGCTACTGTTGATTGCGATCCCTTATTTTGTGAATCAATCACTGGCGTTTAACAATCGTATGTCGGCCTATAAAAACCTTCAGTTCCGTTTTAAAGGCTCTTATGGTGAGGCCTTTATGGTGCTGTATGTATGGCCGATTGTGGGGATGTTGACGTTGGGTATTTTATATCCGCTGGCACTATTACGGCTCAATCAATATATGGTGAGGAACAGTTCGTACGGCACGACCCCTTTTACATTCGATGCGACCTTTGGTGACTACGGTAAGATATTTTTAACGATGATCGGTGCCGGTATTGTGTTGGCGATTCCCACCTGGGTGGTGGTGGCGTTTATTCCTTCACTTGCATTGATCGTGCCGGTGTTTGTAGCGGCTGTCTATTTTGGTTTGATTGTCTTTTTCATGGTGAAAACGACTAACCTTTTTTATGCTAGCCTCGCATTGGCGGATCACAGCTTTGACGCCGATCTTCAGATGAGTGGTTTGGCAAAGGTGATTTTGATCAACACATTCTTAACGATTATTACCCTCGGGCTCTACCTGCCTGCGGCAAAGGTAAGGATGGCGAAGTATGTGTGTAGTTGTATGGTGATGCATGCCGATGGCCCGCTGGATAATTTTGTGGCGGCAGAAAAAGAGAATGTGAGCGCGCTCGGTGATGAGTTTGGACAGGCATTTGATTTTGCAGTGTAGGGTTTAAGTGTACATAGCAGGCGATTACCTTGATGGTGTTACCTCCCGGCGCACGCCTGTGCGGCTGGAGGTGATTCACCACGGCGAGTGTGCGGTGCGGATTCATGTTGGGCGGTATTTGGATGAGGGATACCAGAAAATCGAGCTTAAATATAGTGAGCTAAAGATTGAATCGCGGATCGGTAATACCCCGCGTGAGATCGCCTTTGGTGATGGGCAGCTCTTTATTACTGAAGACAATGAGGCGGTGGATGCTCTGGTTCATCTGCACGGAAGCAGCAAGTCCCCTTCATTTATTCATAAATTAGAAACCAATCTGCCACTGATCTTTGTTGCGGTGATCGCGAGCGGGCTGATGGTATGGGCGACGATCTTTTACGGTATCCCGCGTTCTGCTGAATACATCGCGTATCAACTCCCTTCGTTTGCCACTGAGAAATTGGGTGGTAGTCTCACGCTGCTGGATGAAACGTTGTTCGAGCCGTCTGAATTGGATGAGGCACGACAAGCGGAAGTGCGCGCGCTCTTTGCCCCTTACCTTGCGGCGCACGAAAATCTCAAACCAAAACTGGAATTTCGTTCTGGTATGAAGGCGAACGCATTTGCATTGCCGGGTGGTGAGATTGTCTTTACCGATGACTTTGTGCGGCTGGCTGAAGATGATAAAGAGCTATTAGCAGTGCTGTTTCACGAGCTGGGGCATTTAAAGTACCGCCATATTACGCGTCGCGCGCTGCAGGACTCGATGGTCGCGATTCTGGTGATCTTTATTACCGGGGATATTGATACGGTCGATTTTCTGACCGGTATTCCCACTCTGATTCTGGATCTGTCGTATTCGCGAGAGTTCGAGAAAGAGGCGGATGATTTCGCGCTGGAGCAGTTACACCATTTTGATATTCCGGTCGACTACTTTGCAACGATTATGCAACGCCTTGAGAATTATTATGTTGATTTAGAAAGCGGGGTGGAGGCGGAAACGGTGCTGCTTGATGGTGAAAACAGCACTGAAGAAACACCCGCTGATGAGTCGAAATCAATCGGTGACTTTTTATCGACACATCCTTCGACAGAAGAGCGGGTGAAGTTAGTGGAGGACTTTAAACGCGCGCGTGGTATTGAATAGCTGAGGTAGCGTGCGAGACACGCTACCTCAGTCTGTAACTTAGCCGGTGTTGCGCATACCCGCGGCAATCGCGTTGATTGAGCGCAGTAGTGGATCTAGCCATTTCTGGCGCTCTTCTTCAGTCAACGACTGATCGCGAAAACGTTGTAACAACATCACCTGGATATAGTTAAGTGGATCGAGGTAGGGATCTCGACGGCTTAATGATAGCGCAAGCCTTGGATTATCCGAGAGTAACTCAGTGGTCTCTGAGGCGTCGAGAATAGACTCAAGTGTGCGGTTATATTCGTTGCCTACCATGGTTGAAATCTTCTGTGCCAAGTCTGCATTGTTACACAGTGTTGAATACTCTTTGAGAATCGCCGGGTCTGCTTTCACCAGTGCCATTTGAGTGTTGCTCAAGATTGAACGGAAAAAAGGCCAGTTTTTATACATCGACTTTAACTGCTCAAGTTTCTCAGGATCGTTATTGCTCCACGATTTAAGTGCAGAACCGATGCCGTACCATGCCGGTAAGGTGTGGCGTGCCTGCGCCCAGCCAAAGACCCACGCAATGGCACGTATCGATGATTTGGAACGGTCGCCTTTTTTACGATGACTGGGGCGCGAACCGATATTCATCATGCCGATTTCAGTGACTGGCGTGGCTTCGTAAAAATAATCGAGAAAGCCGGGGGTGTCGTCAACCAGGCCACGATAGGCCGCTTCGCCTTCTTCCGAGATCTCTTCCATCGCTGCTTCGTAGCTTGCTGGTACATGGGTTGGCTCTTTAACGATATTTTTACTCGCCTTGATTAAGCCAGTAACGCCCATCGTTAACTCAGAAACGGCGGTCTCTTTGTTGCTGTATTTATAGGTGATCATCTCACCTTGTTCGGTGAACTTGATCTGTCCGGTCACGGTGCCTTCTGGTTGTGACAGAATCGCTTCGTGAGTTGGACCACCGCCGCGCCCCATGGTGCCGCCGCGTCCGTGGAAGAGACGGCATTCAATGCCACAGCTGGCGGTGAGTGCAATGATCTCCTGTTGTGCTTTATAGAGACTCCAGGCTGAAGAGAGGATGCCGCCATCTTTACAGGAATCAGAATAACCGAGCATGATCTCCTGCACATTGCCGGCGCTTTGCAGCAGGTTGCGGTAGACGTCGGTGTTGAGTGCGGTCTTCATCACATGTTCGATGTGGCGTAGATCTTCGATGGTCTCAAATAGTGGGCTGACCTGAATGTGACAGAACCACTCGTCCTGTTTGTTTTTACCGGCAAGTCCCGTTTGTTGCGCAAGAAACATCACTTCCATGATGTGGCTGGCGGTGTGTGTCATGGAGATCACATAGCTACCAAAGGCCTTGGAGCTGATCTCTTCCCGCATGTTTTTGATCACATCAAACACTTCGAGTGTTTCCAGAGTGTTGTCGCTGAGTGATTTGCGGTCGATGGTGAGTGGTTCATTTTCAAGCTGCTCACTCAGCAGGCGCATGCGCTCGCGCTCGCTCAGTGCAGAGTAATCTGGATTGCTGCATTTTTGAGCCAGTATTTCGGTGATCGCTTCGGTGTGGCGAGTCGATTCCTGGCGTAGATCAAGGCTGACGAGAAAGAAGCCAAAGGTTTCAGCAAGGCGAATGAGATCTTTAAGCTTGCCATTCGCGATGTTCTGGTCACCATGAGAGATTAGTGAGTCTCGAATCAGGCGCAGGTCATTCACAAAATCCTCATCGGAATGATAGCCGTTCTCTGGTGTCAGTGTTTCCTGGGTGTTGTAAAGGCGGTCGCGCACGGCCCACAGGTTGCGCTCAAGGCGGTAGCGCATGATGTGCAGCTTACGGCGATAAGGCTCATCGGCAAAGCGGTTTGGGTTGGCAGGAAAGGCACTTGCGGCGTAACGCTCATCGCTATCGAGGCTCTTTTGAAAGGCTTCGCTTGGGGTGCAGAGGTCAGACGAGTGAGTCAGAATTTTAGTTAGCACAGTCAGGCGAGGCAGGTATTCTTTTAGTATCGCCTTGGCGTGCATATTAACCGCCGAGACAGTGGTTTGCGGGGTGACGTTAGGGTTGCCGTCGCGATCGCCACCAATCCATGAACCAAAGCGAATAAAGCTGGGTACGGTGACGGTGCTGTTGTTATTAGCGCCGTAGATGCGTTCGTTTGCTTTTTCAAAATCACGATACATGAGCGGTACCGCTTCAAAAAGGCTTTCCTGAAAATAGAAGATGCCGTTGCGAATCTCGCTAGCGACTGTTGGGCGCCTGGTACGAACTTCGTTGCTCTTCCACAGGACCTGAATCTGGCTTTCTAGTTCGCGCACGATCTCGGCACGCTCTTCGCGTGTTGGGCGATTTTCATCCAGTTTCTGGCTGGTGACAAAGATGCGGCGTAGCGCTTCAAGAATGGTGCGACGCTTGGATTCGGTCGGATGTGCAGTGATCACCGGAATATAGGCGAGCTTGTCAAAAATGGTCTGAAGCTGATCGGGACTGATACCGGCATCGTGGAAATCGCGCAGTGCCTCTTCAAAAGAACCGGGTCCCATCAGGTTGCCACGACGTTTTTGCTGGCGGCGTTGTTGATGCTGGTTTGCCTCTTCAGCAATGTTCACCAGGCTGAAGTAGATGCTGAAGGCGCGTACCACGTGGGAGAGAATGACAGGGTCCAGTTTGCGCATCATGCGTGCAAGCTGTTCGTGTTTTTGGGGGTTGTGCTCTTTACTCAGTCGAATGTAGCCTTTTCTAAGGGTCTCGACAGCGACTAATACACGCCCACCTTCCTGTTCGTGCAGGATGTTACCCAGCAGGTTGCCAAAGAGTTTTACGCGCGAACGCAGTGCTTTATCACTAGCCATGATGTCTCTTTCAAATTATTTAAGGTGTAACGTCCCGAGGGACGGTTTAGGGTTTAAACCGAGCGCGTATTATACCTGAAAATTGCCATTTCCCCGTATCTCAATAGTTTTCTTATATAAATCAATATATTGCCTTGCTGTTCTGCGCCAGCTAAAGTCTTGTTGCATGCCGTTAATGGCAATTTTTTTCCACTCTTTGGGATTTTCGAGATAAAAGGAAATGGCTCGATTGAGCGTTGATAGCAGGGTGTTGGCATCTGTCAGGTCTAATAAAAAGCCACTGGCAGTGTTGTTGGTAAGGGTGTTGCTATTGGTATCGATGATGCTGTCGGCCAGTGCGCCACCATTGTTGACCGCCGGCACGGTGCCGTAACGTAGTGCGAGTCGGGAGCGCGAGGCGCAGGGGTCGAGTCGTGATGGGGCAAGAAAGATGTCGGCGCCGCCAATGATGAGGTGCGTGAGTTTGCTGTCTTCACGAATATGGGCAGCGATCTGTTCTGAATGGTTGAGGCAGATATCGCGCAGTGGTGAGACATACTCCAAATCGCCTTTGCCTAGCAGAATAATCTGCATGTCCTGTTTGAGCAGTTCTGGAATCACTTCAAGCACCAGATCGGTGCCTTCGGTGGTGGTGAGGTCGCCGATAATGCCGATCAGGCAGCTTTTTTCACGTGGCGGCAGATTAAATGCACGTTGCAGTGCCAGTTTGCTGAGCACTTTATCGTCGAGGGTGTGACTGTTGTAGCTTCTGGGTAGTCGCTTATCTTTTGCGGGATTCCATTTCTGGTAATTAATGCCATTTAAAATACCAAAGAGATGATCCTGGCGCTGGCGCAGCAGGTCTTCCAGTCCGCAGCCATATGAGGCGGTGGTGATCTCTTTGGCGTAGGTAGGGCTGGTGGTGCTGACATTATCCGCATAACGTAGCGCCGCTTTGGTGAAACAGATCTGCCCATCCATGATGATGGATGAATCGTCGGTCAGAGAGGGGGGCAGGCCCCAGCCACTCATCTGTTCCAGTTCGATACACTCTTGTTCGCCAGGGTTATGGAGGGTAAATAGTGTCGCTACCTGGTGGTCCTGGTGGGTCAGCAGCGCTGGTACCAGCCCTGTTTGCCAGCCATTACAATGGACTAGCTGTGGTTCCCATGTGAGTTTGGCATCACCCTGTGCGATAGCGGCGACGACCTGACAAAAGCGGGCGAAGTGTTCATTGTTGGCAGCTTCAGTGTTGTCGTCTGTTTCATTGCTGCTGTCAAAAAAACCTGGGATATCAGCCAGCAGCAGTTTGACAGAGCTGCCGGGCAGTTTGCCTTCAAGCAGGTTGACAGGGGCTTCGAGGCCGTTGATTCTGAATTCGGCGCAAAGCTTGATGTTATTGCCGAGCGCTGTTATCAGGCTGTGGTAGGCTGGAACGACCACATAAATATGACGTCTCAGGGTCTTAATCGCAGGCGGCAGCTGCATCGTCATGTCCGTTATCTGACTGATCGGCTTGAGTGGCGAAATCTCGCTAGTCGCAAAGAGGACATTGTGGATATTCATGCGGTATAGTTAGGCCTGTAATTTATGTGCTGGCTTATTGATCGCTGTTACTGTTTTCATTATTTAAGGTTTTGATGCCAACTTATTAAAGGTTATCGGTATTTTTGCCTGAGCATTTAGAAAAACATGAAATTAAGAAGGAATTATTGATGAGATTTGCTCTAATTGGGCTGGAAGGGGTTGCTGAAAATATGGTGCGTCGATTACGCCAGCAAGATATTGAGGTGGTTGGGTGTGATGAAAATGGCGAGCTTAGTAAGCAGCTGGCGGATGAGGCAGGGCTGATCGCGACCTCGTCGGTGGTGGCCGCCTTGAGAAAGCTGCCGGGAGACAGCCCTAAAATCGTCTGGTTAATGCTGGCGAATAATGCTGCGGTGGATAAGGAGATCAAGAATTTAGTCAATCGCCTTGCCTTTGGCGATATTGTGGTTGATGGTAGCCACTCCAACTATAGAGACAGCCAGCGTCGTGGTGCGTTACTTTCGCAGAGCGGTATCGGTTTCGTTGATGCGGGCATCATGGATGATGGCAACGGCCTTGAAAAAGGTTTCTGCATCACGCTGGGTGGTGAGCGTGACAAGGTGGAAATAGTTGAGCCTCTGATGCAGGCGTTAGCGGCAGATGGTGGTAATGGCTGGTCTCATGTTGGGGCGATGGGCGCGGGTCATTTTGCACGCATGGTGCACAGTGGTATTGAGTGGAGTGTGCGCCAGGCCTTTAGTGAGGGTTTTGAGCTGTTGAAAGGCAAGGCAGGCTTTTCATTTGATCTCGAACAGGTTGCCCAGACCTGGTCAAAAGGGGCGATGCTTGATGGCGCAGTGCTGAGTGATGAGGTTGCGATCCTTCGTGCTGAGGCTTCAGGTGGTGCTCAGTTACCCAATTTTGATGAGCTGCGTTGGTCTGCGATTGAGGCGATCGATCAAAATATTTCAGTACCGGCCATCTCTGCGGCATTGCAGTGTGCTGCCGGGAGTCGAAAGAATTAGCACCCGCCTGAGTTTGATGAAGATGTTGAATCGATTACCGTTATGATGGGTGCATCGGTACTGGATGCGATTCTGGTGCTGCTGGCGGCGGCGGTCGTTGCCGTCGCGTTGTTTCGCAAGTTTCATCTGCCGCCGATCCTTGCTTACCTTTTTGTTGGCATGCTGGTGGGGCCGTATGCGCTTAACTGGATACCAGAGAGTGAGGGGACGCTGTTTCTTGCCGAATTTGGCGTGGTGTTTCTGCTCTTTACGATTGGCCTGGAGTTCTCGTTGCCGCAGTTGCTCGCGATGCGACGAGAGGTGCTTGGACTGGGGGGCGCTCAGGTCACATTTACTGCGCTGGTGGCTGGCGGGGTTGCCTGGCTCTTTGGGATGTCGTTGCCTGCTGCATTTGTGATTGGCGGGGTGCTGGCAATGTCTTCAACCGCGATTGTGATTAAGCAGTTGACGGAGCAGTTAGAGGTTAGTTCACGTCACGGCCGTTTTTCAGTGGGCGTTTTGCTGTTTCAAGATGTGGCGGTGATTCCTTTCCTGATTGTGATTCCAGTGTTGGCGGGTGGTTCGGATTCATCCATCTCAACTGAATTGGGGCTGGCGCTGCTGAAGGGTGTTTTTGTGATTGGTCTGATGCTGGCGATCGGGCACTGGTTGTTGCGCCCGCTGTTTCATATCATTGCGTCGCAACGCTCATCGGAACTCTTTACGCTGGCAGCACTACTGTTTGCGCTGGCGGCAGCGTGGTTGACCCACATGTTTGGCCTGTCGTTTGCGCTCGGTGCTTTTATTGCGGGAATGTTGCTGGGCGAAACTGAATTTCGCCATCAGGTTGAGGCTGATATCCGCCCCTTCCGCGATGTCCTGCTGGGGCTCTTTTTTGTCACGATCGGGATGATGCTCGATTTAACCGCGTTGCCTGGAATCTTCCACTGGGTACTGCTGCTGGTTGCTGCGATTATTGTTTTTAAGGTGCTGTTGATAACCGCGCTGACTCGGATCTTGGGGGCCTCGCAGGGGGTCTCGCTACGTACCGGGCTGGTATTGGCGCAGGGCGGTGAATTTGGCCTGGTGCTGCTGACACTGGCCCTGGTGGAGGGCTTGCTTGACCCGGCGGCGAGTCAGATAGTGCTGGCGGCAATCATTATCACGATGGTATTGAGCCCGTTTTTTATCGCCGCTAATGGCACGATTGTGAAACGTTTTTACTCCAGCTCTTACCTTCTTAATCGCGAGAGTCAGGTGGTTGAGATGGAAGAGGAATCGGAACATCTCGATCAGCATGTGGTGATCTGTGGTTACGGCCGTATCGGACAGAACATTGCGCGCTTTCTGGATCAGGAAGACTTTAATTACATTGCGCTCGATTTGGACCCGGTACGTGTGCGTGATGCGCGTGCCGCTGGTGAGCAGGTCTTTTATGGTGACTCGACGCATATTGAGAATCTGGGTGCTGCGGGGATCGGGCGTGCCAAGGTGCTGGTAATCAGTTTTGATGATATCTCCCGAACGATGAAGATTCTTGAGCAGGTGAAGCGCCTGTGGCCAGATTTGCCGGTGTTGGTGCGGACGCGTGATGACGCTAATCTTGATGGTTTGCAACAGGCGGGTGCGACCGAGGTGGTGCCAGAGACGCTGGAGGCGAGCCTGATGCTGGTATCGCACCTGTTGTTGCTACTGAATGTGCCGGTCTCGCGTATCGTGCGCAATGTGCAGGAAGTGCGCAGTAGCCGTTACCAGATGTTACGTGGTTTTTTCCACGGGCAGGAGACGGAATCGCTGGATCAGGCAACCTCATTTCGAGAGCGTTTGCAATCGGTGGAACTGCCCGAGGCCGCTTATGCAGTAGGTTGTGCGTTGGGTGAACTCAAGCTGCGTGAGTCCGGGGTGATTGTGACAGCGGTACGTCGTGGCGGGATTAAAGGCCATCAGCCAGAGCCTGATATGGTGCTGCAGGCGGAGGATATTCTGGTGCTTTACGGCACACCCGAAGATCTTTCACATGCCGAAACAAAACTGCTGCAGGGTTAACGCCTTGGTTAAATTGAGTGTCATATGCGCATCGCGTTAGGGGTTGAATACGATGGTGCCAACTTTAATGGTTGGCAGGTTCAGGCGCCGGGGCAGGGGCGGACCGTGCAGGGCTGTGTCGAGCAGGCGCTGACGAAGGTGGCAAATCACGAGGTGCGTGTTTTTTGTGCGGGCCGTACCGATACCGGGGTGCATGCCACTAGTCAGGTTGTCCATTTTGAAAGTGATGCGGTGCGTAAAGATCGTGGCTGGGTGCATGGTGCCAATGCCCATCTTCCTGATGATGTGGTGATTACCTGGGCGAAGCCGGTCAGTGATGAGTTTCATGCGCGCTTTTCAGCGCAGCGCAGGCGCTATCGCTATGTGATCTATACACGTCGAGTTCGGCCGACCTTTCTGGCGCGCCGCGTCACGTGGGAGTACCGCGCGCTCGATATCGAACGGATGCAGGCGGCGGCGAATGATCTGTTGGGCGAGCACGATTTTTCATCGTTCCGTGCCTACGGTTGCCAGGCGAAAAGCCCGGTGCGCACGGTGCATGAATTGAAATTGAGTCGCTCGGGTGACAATGGCGAGTTCATCATGCTCGATATCGAAGCGAACGCCTTTCTGCATCATATGGTAAGAAATATTGTCGGGGTGCTGGCCACGATCGGGGCGGGTGAAAAACCGGTCGAATGGGCAGGTGAAGTGCTGGCGTATTGCGAGCGTAAATTGGGCGGGGTGACGGCAGCGCCTCATGGCCTCTATCTGGTCGGGGTTGAGTATCCTGAGGAATTTGGCATCCCTTATCTTTCAGCGCCTCAGATGGTCTGGTAATCTGATGGCTTTAATTTCTGACTTTCATTAGTGATGACTATGCGGACACGAATTAAGATTTGCGGCATCACGCGTCCCGAAGATGGGCTGGCGGTTGCCGCGGCGGGTGGTGATGCGATTGGGCTGGTCTTTTACGGGCCGAGTCCGCGCAATGTCACGATTGAGCAGGCGCAGGCGGTAGTGGCTGCGCTCCCGCCGTTTGTCACGGTGGTGGGTTTGTTTGTTAACGCGACTGATGATGAGATTCGCGAAGTGCTGGATGCGGTGCCGCTGGGGCTATTGCAGTTTCACGGCGATGAACCTGCTGGCCTGTGCGCTGGTTACGGCCTGCCTTATATCAAGGCGCTGCGTATGGCCCCCGGCCTCGATGTGGCGGCGACGGCCGGGCTCTATCGCGATGCGCAGGGAATCCTGCTGGATGCCTACCAGCCGGGTGTTGCCGGTGGTACGGGTGAGGTATTTGACTGGCAAGCCGTGCCTGAAGGGCTGAAAAAGCCTATAATCCTTGCCGGTGGTCTGACCGCTGGTAATGTCGGTGAGGGTATCACTCAGGTTCGTCCCTATGCGGTGGATGTGAGCGGTGGTGTGGAAGCCGCCAAAGGAATTAAGGATATCAATAAGATATCGGCGTTTGTCGACGCGGTTCGCAGTGCGTGAAGCGGTCGAAAAATTTTGTTTAATATTAATAATGGTAGTGAGTTTTGATGAGCAATAAAGTAGCAAGCCCAGAGTCAGCAACGCTGCCGGATGCCAGTGGTCATTTCGGTGTTTACGGTGGCCGTTTCGTCGCCGAGACATTGATGGAGCCGCTGGATGAGTTGACCGCCGCCTATGAGCGTCTGAAAAACGATGCCAAATTTCAGGCCGAACTAGACAAAGACCTGGCCGATTATGTCGGTCGACCGTCACCACTCTATTATGCGGAGCGCTGGAGCAAGCAGCTCGGTGGCGCAAAGATCTATCTGAAACGTGAGGATCTTAATCACACCGGTGCCCACAAGATAAATAACACCATCGGGCAGGCGTTGTTGGCAAAGCACCTGGGCAAGACCCGTATTATCGCCGAGACTGGTGCAGGGCAGCACGGTGTGGCATCGGCAACGGTCGCGGCGAGACTGGGGCTTGAGTGCGTTGTTTACATGGGTGCTGAAGATGTGAAACGACAGGCGATCAATGTCTACCGTATGAAATTGCTCGGCGCCAAAGTGGTCGCGGTAGAGTCGGGTTCAAAGACCTTGAAAGATGCGTTGAATGAAGCAATGCGTGACTGGGTTACCAACGTCGATAACACCTTTTACATTATCGGTACCGTGGCGGGGCCGCACCCTTACCCGATGTTGGTGCGTGACTTTCAGGCGATCATCGGCCGCGAGGCAAAACAGCAGATCATGAAAGCAGAAGGACGACTGCCGGATGCACTGGTCGCCTGTGTGGGTGGCGGCTCAAATGCGATTGGCCTGTTTCATCCCTTTCTCGAAGATAAAGATGTTGCGATGTATGGTGTTGAAGGCGGCGGCGATGGGGTGGATACACCGCGTCATGCTGCACCGCTATGCGCTGGACGCCCCGGTGTGTTGCACGGCAATCGTACTTACCTGGTTGAAGACGATAACGGTCAGATCACCGAGACCCATTCGGTTTCTGCTGGTCTTGATTATCCAGGTGTTGGCCCTGAGCATGCGTGGCTTAAAGATATTGGTCGTGCCAATTATGTTGCGGTGAACGACGACGAGGCGTTACAGGCGTTTCATGATCTGACCAAAATTGAAGGCATTATGCCGGCGTTAGAGTCGAGTCATGCGCTCGCTTATGTAAAGAAGCTGGCATCCACAATGAGCAAGGATAAGATCATTATCGTTAACCTTTCGGGGCGTGGCGATAAGGATATTCATACCGTGGCAGGACTAGAGGGGATTACGGTATGAGCAGAATTAAGGGGTGTTTCGAGGCGCTGAAGGCTGCCAATAAAAAGGCACTGATCCCGTTTGTAACGGCCGGTGATCCAAATCCAGCGGTTACGGTGCCGTTGATGCACGCAATGGTTGACGCGGGTGCCGATCTGCTGGAACTGGGCGTGCCATTTTCTGATCCGATGGCGGAAGGGCCAACCATTCAAAAGGCGTGTGAACGTGCGCTGGTACATGGCACTAGCCTGCGCGATGTGCTGGCGATGGTGAGTGAGTTTCGTCAAACCAATAACACGACCCCGGTTGTGTTGATGGGTTATATGAACCCGGTTGAGATTATGGGTTATCAGGCGTTTGCGACGGCCGCGGCGGAGGCGGGTGTGGATGGTCTGTTAACGGTTGATATGCCACCGGAAGAGGCGGGTGATCTGGTTGATGTATTGAAGGCGGTTGAGATCGATCCCATCTTCCTGTTGGCACCGACGACTATTGATCAGCGTATCGCCAAGATCTGTGCTGAGGCGAGCGGTTTTGTATATTATGTCTCGCTGAAGGGTGTGACCGGCGCGGCCAATCTGGATGTTGCCGCAGTTGAAGCGAAGGTTGCCGAGATTCGCAGCCATACCGATGTACCGATTGGTGTTGGATTTGGTATTCGTGATGCTGAGACCGCGCAGCGAGTGGCGTCAGTCGCCGATGCGGTGGTGGTGGGGAGTGCGATCGTGAATCGTGTGGCCGACAATGCCGAGTCACCCGAAATGATCAATGAAGCGGTTGCAACGCTGCTGCGTGAGATGCGCGTTGCGATGGATGCGGGACCGCCGCCGAAGGCTGGCTGGTTTGCAAGACTATTTGGAGCAGGTAATTAGATATGAGCTGGTTTGAAAAGCTAATCCCGGAAAAGATTAAGACCGAAGCGAATAAAAAACGTTCGATCCCTGAAGGGCTATGGACCAAGTGTGATGCCTGTAGTCAGATTCTTTACCGCGCAGAGTTAGAACGCAGTCTTGGTGTTTGCCCCAAGTGTGATCACCACAGCCGCATCGGTGCGCGCCGTCGCCTGGAAAACTTTCTTGATGATGAGCCGCGCATGGAGTTGGCAAATGAAGTTGAGCCGGTCGATATTCTAAAATTCCGCGATTCGAAGAAATATAAAGATCGTCTTACGCAGGCGCAAAAAAACACCGGTGAAAAAGATGCGCTGATCGTGATGATGGGGCAGGTTAATGCAATTCCGCTGGTCGCCATGGCGTTTGAGTTTCGTTTTATGGGCGGCTCGATGGGTTCTGTGGTTGGTGAGCGTTTTGTGCAGGCTGCCAATGCGAGTCTTGAGTACAACATCCCGCTGGTCTGTTTTTCAGCTAGTGGCGGCGCCCGTATGCAGGAGGCGCTTTTTTCGCTGATGCAGATGGCCAAGACCAGTGCGGTGTTGGCGAAACTGCGTGAACGCGGTATTCCGTATATCTCTGTGTTAACCGATCCAACCATGGGTGGCGTTTCAGCGAGTCTTGCGATGCTGGGTGATGTGAATATTGCGGAGCCTAAGGCCTTGATCGGTTTTGCTGGGCCGCGTGTGATTCAGCAAACGGTGCGTGAAACCCTGCCGGTCGGTTTTCAGCGCAGTGAATTTCTGGTTGAACATGGTGCGGTTGACTTTATTGTTGATCGTCGTGAGATGCGTGATCGTGTTTCGTCACTGCTGGCAATATTGACTGCACGCCCTTCATATACCGATCAAATGTCGATTCCACTGGAACCCAAACAAGCCTCTTAAACGACATCCCCTGACATTACATGACTGACCCTTGCTATGCATTTTGATTCGCTTGATGCGTGGTTAGCCTGGCAAGAGCAACTCAATCCGGCTGAGATCGAATTGGGTCTCGATCGGGTGTGGCTTGTGTTGCAGCGCCTTGCGCTAACGTCGCCGGACTTTGCCGTCATCACGATTGCGGGCACTAACGGCAAGGGATCGAGTGCGGCGATGTTGCAGTCGATTTATCGCGCTGCCGGTTATCAGGTCGGCGCTTACACCTCTCCTCATCTGCAACGCTATAATGAGCGCATCACCCTGAATGGTGTGGAGGCAGGTGACGCCTTGTTATGTGATGCCTTTGAGCAGATCGAGATGGCGCGTTGCGCGGATGGGGATGAAGTGCCGCTGACCTATTTTGAATTTGGCACGCTGGCGGCGATTATGATCTTTCAGCAGGCGGGGGTTGATATTGCTGTGCTGGAGGTCGGCCTCGGTGGGCGCCTTGATGCGGTCAATGTGATAGAGCCGGATGTGTCGTTGGTGACGATGGTGGATGTCGATCACCAGTCGTGGCTTGGCAACGACCGTGAAACCATCGCGCGTGAAAAGGCGGGTATCTATCGAGCCAACCGGCCAGCGATCTGCGCTGAACCGATCCCGGCACTTAGTCTGGTTGCCCATGCCGCTGAGATTGGGGCGCAGTACTACGGTTTGAATGAGCAGTTTAGTTACGCGCTCAATGAAGCGGCTGTCGATGGTTCATGGCATTGGCAGTGTGGTTCAAAACAGTATGAGCACTTACCTGCGTTAGGATTGCGTGGCGCCTTTCAATTGCAGAACGCGGCGGGGGCGCTGATGGCGGTGACCTTATTACAGCCCCGATTTCCTGTTGAACAGCACGCGCTTGAAGTGGGGCTGGCGCAGGTAACTGTTGCGGGTCGCATGCAGCGAGTGGTGCTGGATGATCGAGCGAATGTTGAGTGTCTGCTGGATGTTGCCCACAATCCATCCAGTGCTGAGGTCTTGCGTGAAACGCTGATGGCGCAACCCTGTACGGGCAAGACGCATGCGGTGGTTGCGATGTTGTCGGATAAGGATATTGGCGGCGTGATCGGGGTGATGGTAGGGGCAGTTGACTACTGGTATGTGGCAAGCCTTGATCCCTCAATTTGCCCGCGTGGTGCTAAGGCAAGCGAGATTACTGCCAGTATAAGCGCGATTGATGCCTCATTAGTGCCGTTATCGTTTGATGGGGTGGCGGGTGCGATCACCGTTGCACTGAGCAAAATGGATGATGGTGATCGTCTGGTGATCTTTGGCTCTTTTTACACTGTGGCCGAGGCTGAAACCTTTTTCCATGATGGCGGGTGCTGCGAGGCGAATTGAGGTAAAATCCCTGTTTTGGGATGGTCGCAAAAGCAATCAAGTGCAACCGAAGTCGTATTAAACAGGACTGGAACGACAAAATGCAGGAAAACAAGATTAAGCAGCGTGTGGTGGGTGGGCTTGTTCTGCTGGCGCTGGCGGTTATCTTTATTCCGATGGTGCTCGATTTCCGCAAGGATTATGATCAGGTGATTAATGGCACCAATATCCCACCCAAGCCGAAAGACTTTCGCATTGAAACCTTTGAGTTAAATGAAACACCACAGGTAGAAGTACCTCGGTTATCTACAGCTGAATCAGTGGCAGAGACCGTATCGAAACACCCGTTGGTACAACAGAAGCGCGCTGCCGATGCGGCTGCGCCACCGCCGCCTCCTCCTCCTCCGATAGAACGAGCGGCAGCGGTGAAAAAAAATGTGCCTGCTGGTTCGTCACATGAAGGCTGGACAGTGCAAGTAGGGAGCTTTGGTAGTAAGGCAAATGCTCAGGGGCTGAGTGATAAAATAGGCAAAAACGGTTTTACCGCATTTGTCGATAGCGTGAATGTGAATGGTAAGTTGAGCCATCGTGTGCGGGTAGGGCCAGCGGTCGATAAAGACAAAGCAAACAGCTTGAAGCAGAAACTACAGAAAGAGATGGGTCTGAAAGGGCTTGTGATCTGGCATCAGCAGTGACGCAGCCACTAATGAATAACATCGAGGTGTTGCTGTCGTGACATTGGTCTGGCTTGATTACGTGCTGCTGGGCGTGATTCTATTATCGACACTGATTGGCGTACTGCGTGGCCTGGTGAAAGAGGTGATGTCGCTGTTAGGCTGGATATTGGCTGCCTGGACTGCGCTGACATTTTCAGCCGAATTCGCCATTTTTCTGGAGAGCTTTGTTAACCATGATGGCCTGCGTTTTGCGCTGGCATTTGTTGGCCTGTTTGTTGGTGTGCTGGTGGTGAGTATGTTGGTGAATCACCTGATAACAAAGTTGATTCATTTAACTGGGCTGAAGGGAATTGATCGTGTGCTTGGCTCGCTTTTTGGTGCGTTACGCGGCGGCCTGGTTGTGATTGTTTTAGTGCTGTTGGGCGGTATCTCACCGCTCGCGGCAGAGCCCGCCTGGTCAGACTCCATTATGGTTGAGTATTTTTCGCAAGTGGCAGACTGGTTGTCTGAAAATTTCTCAGGACAGATCAGGCAAGGTGTCAGTAGTCAGCAGATTGACCTCTAGTTAATCGCGGCGATGCAACTTTAAAGTTTTATTTTTTGATGAGGGTTTTCTAATGTGTGGTGTGGTCGGACTTGTCCAGAAGAGTAACGTGAATCAGGCGATCTATGATGCGCTGACAGTATTGCAACACAGAGGACAGGATGCTGCAGGAATCATGACCTGTGACGATGGAAAGCTTTATCTACGTAAGCAAAATGGTCTGGTGCGAGATGTCTTTCATACCTCGCACATGATTAACCTGCAAGGTAACGTTGGTGTGGGTCATGTGCGTTATCCAACGGCGGGTTGTTCATCGTCAGCTGAAGCGCAGCCATTTTATGTGAATTCCCCTTACGGTATCGCACTGGCGCATAACGGTAATCTGACCAATGCTGATGAATTGAAAGAGGCGCTGTTTCGTGATGATAAACGTCATATCAATACTAATTCTGATTCGGAAGTGTTGCTGAATGTGTTTGCACATGAGCTGCAATGTGCCAATAAACTGCATATCGATGCTGAGGATATTTTTGAAGCCGTGCGTGGCGTGCATCGTCGCTGCAAAGGTGGTTACGCTGCGATTGCGATGATCACCGGTATTGGTATTGTCGGTTTTCGTGACCCTTATGGCATCCGCCCAATTGTTTTTGGTAAGCGTACTTCGGAGGCGGGTGATGAGTATATGATCGCCTCTGAAAGCGTCGCACTAGATGCACTTGATTTTGAACGCATCAGAGATATTGAGCCAGGTGAAGCCGTATTTGTAACGGTCGATGGTGAGTTGCATACGCTGCAATGTGCAGAGAACCCTGTTTATGCCCCCTGTATTTTTGAACATGTTTATCTGGCGCGACCTGATTCGATCATTGATGATATTTATGTCTACCGCGCTCGCCTGCGTATGGGTGAAAAGTTAGCAGATAAGATTCAACGTGATTTTCCTGAGTTGGCTATTGATGTGGTGATTCCCATTCCCGATACCAGCCGTACTGCTGCATTGGCATTGGCAAACAAAATGGGCGTGCGCTACCGTGAAGGTTTTATTAAAAACCGCTATATTGGCAGAACATTTATCATGCCGGGGCAGCAGCAGCGTAAAAAATCAGTGCGCCAGAAGTTGAATGCGATAGAGCTGGAATTTAAAGGCAAAAATGTCTTGTTAGTGGATGACTCGATTGTGCGTGGTACGACCTCTGATCAAATTATTCAGATGGCACGTGATGCCGGTGCCAGGAATGTTTACTTTGCATCCGCTGCTCCGCCTGTGCGTCACCCCAATGTCTATGGCATTGATATGCCTGCGGCAGAAGAGTTGATCGCTTTTCAGCGCACCGACCAGGAGGTGTGTGATCTTATTGGTGCTGACAAGCTGATCTACCAGGACCTTGATGATTTGATTGATGCTGTGCGTGCGGGTAATCCTGATGTGGAGCGTTTTGATACCTCGTGCTTCAATGGTGAGTACGTGACGGGTGACATAACGCCTGAGTATTTAAGTGATCTGGAAAAATCACGATCTGATGGCGCTAAGGGAAAAGCGAAGCCCAAAGTGAATGTGATTGGGATGCATAATACATAATACACGGTAGTTTTATCGTCTTCCGCGCCCGGTATTGACAGTGGCCGGGTGCGGGCGTAAGGTATGCGGGTAGTACAGCGGTGGGTAACCACCGGGCGCCGATTTGAAAATCAGCTTGCGGGCGCCTTAAAAATTCAGCTAAAGCGGGAAGAGCCTGCTTTAGTTTAACGACTTGGCGGGTTTTTTTGTGCCTGAGATTTGTCTATTCGGCATTTCGGTATCCGCTGCAGTTTTGACGATTTGATCAGTTTGATAAGTTTTGTGGGAATAATCATGACAGAAAAAGATTTTAGTCAGTACGGAATTGCAACCCGCGGTGTACGTGCCGGGCAGCGACGCTCGCAGGAAGGTGAACAATCGGAGCCGATCTTTACCACCTCGAGTTATGTCTTTGATAGCGCTGAACAGGCGGCGGCACGTTTCTCTGGTGAAGAGCCCGGTAATATCTATTCGCGTTTCACCAATCCAACGGTGAACACCTTTGAACGACGTTTAGCAGCACTTGAAGGTGGTGAGCGTTGTGTTGCAACGGCATCTGGCATGGCAGCGATCACCGCAGCCTGTAGTGCGCTGCTGAAGAGTGGTGATCACATTCTCTCTTCAAACGGTATCTTTGGTAGCACCACAGTACTGTTTAATAAATACCTGTCACGATTTGGCATTGAGCACAGTTCGATTCCATTAACCGACCTTGGCCGCTGGGAGTCATCGATCAAAGCAAACACGCGTATGCTGTTTATTGAAACACCATCCAATCCTTTGGCCGAAGTGGTTGATATCAAAAAACTGGCAGAGATTGCAAAACGCAAAGGTTGTCTACTGGTAGTCGACAACACGGTGTGTACTGCGGCGCTGCAACGCCCTCTGTCGTTGGGCGCAGACCTGGTGATCGTCTCCGCGACAAAATACCTGGATGGTCAGGGGCGTTGTGTCGGTGGTGCGGTGATTGGCAATGGTGAGTTGATTGAAGAGGTGTATGGTTATCTGCGCACCGCTGGGCCAAGCTTGAGTCCGTTTAATGCATGGGTTTTCCTGAAGGGACTGGAGACATTGCGCATTCGCATGCAGGCACACAGTGCAAGTGCATTGACGTTGGCGCAGTGGGTTGAACGCCATCCAGCAGTGAAACAGGTTTTTTATACTGGGCTTGAATCGCATCCGCAGCATGCACTGGCCGCACAGCAGCAAGATGGATTTAGTGGCTTGCTGGCATTTGAACTGAACGGCGGCAGGGATGAGGCGTGGCGTTTTATTAATGGCACCGAGCTCGTTTCGATTACGGCTAATTTAGGTGATTCAAAAACAACGATCACACACCCTGCGACAACAACTCATGGTCGATTGAGCGATGAAGAGCGAGATGCGGCAGGGATTCACCAGGGGCTGGTGAGAGTAGCCGTTGGGTTAGAAGATGTTGAAGACCTGCAGACTGATCTACAACGTGGTTTTGATGCGCTGTAACACCCTTCATTGTTATGCAGCAGGCTGATAGAAAAGATCTGCTGACGATCTACCAGGCGGCCATTAACGGTGTCAATGGCCGCCACGTTGTACAGCGTTATTTAACGACTCACGTTTTAAATATTGATTCCCCCTGTTATCTCATCGCGATTGGCAAAGCGGCTGCCAGTATGGCGCAGGGGGCTATTGATGTGCTCGGTGAGCAGATCGAACATACGCTGGTGATTACGCGTCACGGATATGGTGGCCTGTTCAGCGATCAAAAAAAGCGTCAGCTCGCGTCGTTTGAGTTAATCGAAGCGGGCCATCCACAGCCTGATGCCAATAGCCTTAGCGCTGGTCAGCGTCTGCTGACGCTACTTGAGAATACGCCGCTTAATGCACAATTCATCTTTCTGATATCAGGCGGTGCTTCCGCTTTGGTTGAACAGTTGCCTGACTCGATTGATCTTGCGGAGCTACAGCACATCAACCGCTGGCTGTTGGGTAGTGGTTTGGCGATTGAAGAGGTCAACCAGATTCGCTCTATTTTATCAATCATCAAGGGTGGTGGCTTAATCCCTTATTTAAAAGGACGGGCGGCACTTAATTTACTGATGTCTGATGTGCCTGGCGATGAACCCGCAGTGATCGGTTCCGGTCTATTGATTGAACAGCGACATCACTGCCTTCAAGTCATTATCGATAAAATCCCTGAATGGCTACGACGACATCTTGATGAAAACAGTGCTACGTCAAGTGAGGCAAATGCGGAGATTAAAACAGCGATCATTGCCTCAGCCAGTGATGCGCGTGACGCAGCCGAAGTTGCGGCGAAAGCGTTAGGCTATAGTGTATATTGTCACGATGATTTTATTGATGGTGATGCCGTTGCCGCAGGACAACAACTCGTGGCAGCATTGAATAATAACGAGCCGGGCATTCATATCTGGAGTAGTGAAACCACGGTGCAGTTACCGGATGAACCTGGGCAAGGCGGGCGTTGTCAGCAACTGGCGCTTGCTGCCGCACAGGCGATGGGCCCCGATAGCTCGTTGTTATTATTGGCTGCTGGGACGGATGGTAGTGACGGCGGAATTAATCAAGCCGAAGCTGATGCTGGTGCAATCGTGGATAGTGGCACTTTGCAGCGCGGTGAGCTTGAAGGTTTCGATGTGATTGAGGGATTAACTCAGGCCAATGCCGGGGCTTTTTTAGCCGTTAGTGGTGATCTGATTTCAACAGGCCCGACGGGTGCTAATGTGATGGACCTGGTTATTGCATCTGTTTGTCATAATGAAGATGACTGTGGTCGGGTATTATAGTTCTGGTCTTTATTAATTTGGTATTGCTTAATGTCGGACCGATCGAGGATTAATTAGGTTGTGATTTAAAAGTCGTCTTCTGGCATTTTAATGATAATTTCAATGGGTTTTTTCTGGTACTGATTTTTCTCGGCTCTCAGTAGCGCCTGATAGCTAGATGAGTTTGTCCCGTATTTTTTGGCATAGTTAAGTGCCCTCAGACTCTTTCGGTCATGAGCTTTCAGGTTTGCACCTGCTTTTATGAGTGTGCGTAATGTATTGCTATCATCGTTGATGGCGGCATATATGAGGGCTGTTTTTCCATCTTTATCGCGTGCATCGATTTGAATGCCAGCCTTAAGCAAAGTTTTAATGGTGGTTGATGATCGGCTGCCTTGCTTGTCGATAGCGTACATAAGCAGGTTCATTTTCTCCTGCTTTAACTTATGGTTTACGTTACTACCTTCCTTTAATAGTAGCTGAATCATTTTATGATTCCCGCTTTCTATGGCGGTACTTAATGGCGTGTCGCCATCTGCATTGACACCATTTACATCGACTCCCTGTGATATTAAGTCGATTACAAGCGATTCTCTTCGACCATAGACGGCGTTAATCAAATTATCTATGGTCGCTTTGGGTGTACTCTCTTCCAGCAGCTTAGTTATGGTGATATCGGATGGCAGTGTTTCGCAGCGGCCACCTAGCACCTGTTGAGTAGTGGCGGATACGTCAATGCCACTGATAAAGCAACGCCACAGTATTTTGGAGCCATTTCTACTTAGATTGGGTGAGGGAATAAAGCTGAGTCGTGCGCCTTCCCCAATGCTGTCATCAAATTCGACGTCGATTAACCCTTTAGGACCGATTGTTCTACGTTTAACATGAGTGTTTCTAAAGGTTTCTGCAGGCGCGATACCGAGTTCCTGATTACTGTTGGGGAAGCGACCGTGGCGAGCGTAATATTCATTAATCTTAAATTTTTGTTGCTGAATATTACTTAGCTCTCTGGAGAGATGAATCATTTTGACTTGCTGTTCTTCATAACGATTGATTTGTGATGTGACGAACAGATAATTTCCACCCCAGAGGACCACGAATATAGTAATACCGATGATGAATGCATTTTTTACCATGGTAGTTTCTTAATGATTAAGTGCTTATTACCAGCCTTGAATGCTTTCATAGTCTCGTTCTGCCTGCCGAGTTGATCGTTTGAGCTGTTTTATCTGTCGGTTGAATTGCGCTGTACAACGTTTATAGGCCCTGTATTCATCATCTACTACAATGACACCTTCGCGATTATCTTCACCGCATTCAGCTGTTCTTCTCTCCTTTAGTTCATTTAACATTTCCATAGACGATTCATATTTTGCTGTAATGGCTTTTTTCTCGTCGGCATATTCTTCGAGTTTTGTCTGTGCCCATTTTATTTTGCAATCAATTTGCGCGATTTTACGGTCATATTGGCGCAGGGTTTTTTTGTCTCTATCAAGATATTCGGATGAGGTATTCCCTCTGCCCTGATACTGAATTCTTCTATCGAGGCTTTTACTGATGCGTTGATTTATTCTTTTCGAAACGTTTAGGCGCTGTTCGTATTGACGCTCTTTTTCGCGCCGCCATTTAATGATATTTTCTTGTGTGTTGGAAATAATATGGGCTGAATTTCCTCGCATTTTATTGAGGCGATAATCTCCACAGTAGTAATCTTTACCACGTTTCTCTGGCTTCATGATATTGGCATGATTACCTATATCGACCTCTGCGCTGGCACTCGCACTTTTAGGGGGCGGTTTTTGGGTATATTGCGTGGCGCCATTTTCATCGACCCATTTGTAGATTTTTCCCGCATGTGTGGGAATGGGTAATAAAAGCAGTGTTAACATGATGATAATGATGGGTCTTCTGGGGGTCACTCGCAGCCTCCGCCATGGATAGTCTTATTATTAAACCCTTGAGTTTAAATATCGGGGAGTAGCGGGGAAACTTTAGCCTTAAGCTATTGATGTTAGTCCTGGCTTGCTGGTGGCCCTACACTATCTGACTGGATCTGATTGGCAGGTATAAAAATTTACAGCTCTGCTCGGGGTTGCCCGGATTGATCTGAATACTGCATAGGGTATGGTAGTGAGTAACCATAGGCTATATAGCCCGAACAGATAACCTTTAGTTTGGAACTGAGTTTTTTCATCTCTATTTCCTGAGATGGAACATATGATCGAGCTTAAGCGCTGCCTCTATTATTCTCAATTTCTAGCACGGCACGCGTCATTTCTAAAATGCTATCGGGGTTGAGTGAGATTGAGTCGATACCCTGTTTGACCAGCCACTGTGTCATTTTTGGATAGTCCGATGGTGCCTGGCCACAGATGCCGACGTATTTCCCCTCTTTTTTGCAGGCAGCGATCGCCATCTCAATCAACTTTGTCACGGCAGGGTTACGTTCATCAAAACCACTGACGATTCCGGAGTCACGGTCGATGCCGAGTGTCAGTTGAGTCAGGTCATTAGAGCCAATCGAAAAGCCGTCGAAGTGTTGCAGGAACTCATCGGCCAGCAGTGCGTTGGCGGGTATCTCACACATCATGTGAATCTTGAGTCCGCTTTCACCGCGTACCAGTCCTTCACCCGCCATCAGTTCCAGTGTTTTGACCCCTTCATCGACGGTACGAACAAAAGGAATCATTAGCGCGATGTTGTCGAGTCCCATCCGTTCGCGCGCGCGTTTCATCGCGGCGCACTCGAGCTTAAAGCATTCGGCAAAGTGTTCTGAAAAATAACGGTTGGCGCCGCGCAGGCCGATCATCGGGTTTTCTTCTTTCGGCTCAAACTGTTCGCCACCAATCAGCGAGGCGTATTCATTCGACTTGAAATCGCTCATGCGTACGATCACAGGCTTAGGATAAAACGCTGCGGCGATAGTGCTGATCCCTTCGGCGAGGCGTTTGATGAAAAAGCTTTTACGGTCAGGATAGCCTGCGCAGATCGTATCGATCTGTTGTTGGGTTCGTTTGTCGAGCAGCTCATATTCGAGCAGGGCACGTGGATGGATACGAATGGTGTTATTAATAATAAACTCGAGTCGCGCCAGTCCGACGCCACTGCACGGCAGGTGTGAGAATTTATAGGCCAGTTCGGGATTGCCAAGGTTCAGCATAATATCGGTTTCAGGTTTTTTGAGGCTGCTGAGGTCGGTATCAATGATTTCAAATTGTTGTTCGCCACGATAAACAAAGCCGCTGTCACCCTGGGCGCAGGAGACGGTGACCATCTCGCCAGTACGCAGCGTCTGGGTAGCATCACCACACCCCACAATCGCAGGGATGCCGAGTTCACGTGCAATGATCGCGGCATGACAGGTACGCCCGCCACGGTTAGTGACCAGCGCGGCGGCGATCTTCATCACCGGTTCCCAGTCGGGGTCGGTGATGTCGGTCACCAGAATTTCACCCGGTTGTAGTTCACGCATCTGCGAGGCTTCAAAGATCACACGGGCCTTGCCAGTGGCGATCTTTTGCCCAATACTTTTGCCCCGTGCCAGCACTTCGCCTTCACTGGTCAGGGCATAGCTACGGTGTATGTTGAGATCGCGATTGGCCTGTACGGTTTCAGGTCGCGCCTGCACAATAAAGATCTCACCGCTATTGCCATCCTTGGCCCACTCAATATCCATTGGCCGGTCAATTCCCGCGTGCTGGGTGTAGTGTTTTTCGATAATCATGGCGTCGCGCGCCAGTTGAAGCACCTCGTCATCAGTCAATACAAAGCGTTCCTGGTCTTCACGCAGGACATTTACGTTGTGGGTCGATATGCCAGCAGTCGGGTCGCGGGAATAAATCATCTTGATCGCCTTTTCACCGAGGTGGCGCCTAAGAATGGGGCGATAGCCTTTTTCCAATGTTGGTTTGAAGACGTAGTACTCATCGGGATTGACGATGCCCTGTACGATATTCTCCCCCAGCCCATAGGCGGCGGTGATGAAAACCACATCGCGAAAGCCGCTTTCGGTATCGAGTGTGAAGAGCACGCCGGAGGCACCGAGGTCTGCGCGCACCATCTTCTGCACCCCGATGGAGAGGGCGACATCCATGTGAGCGAAGCCCTGATGGATGCGATAGGAGATAGCGCGGTCGGTAAAGAGCGAGGCGAACACCTGTTTGCAGGTGGCTAGCAGGTTGTGGGTGCCGCGAATATTGAGGTAGGAGTCCTGCTGGCCGGCAAATGAGGCATTGGGCAGATCCTCTGCAGTGGCCGAGCTGCGCACCGCCACGTCGGTATTGGTGCCGTACTCCGCTTCAAGGCGGGCGTAGGCGTCGGTGATCTCCTGTGCGAGGTCGGCAGGCAGCTCGGCATGGGCAATCCACGCGCGGATACGTGCACCTGTCTCGGCCAGTGCGTCGACATCATCTGCCTTCATCGCCTCCAGTGCCGCTTCGATCTTGTCGTGTAGATTGTTGTGATTGATAAAGTGGCGATAGGCGTCGGCACTGGTGGCAAAGCCGTTGGGGATTTTGACCCCGAGTGGCGTTAGCGTGTTATACATCTCACCGAGAGAGGCATTTTTGCCGCCGACACGGGGAATATCGTTGAGTGTGAGCTCTGAGAAATGGTGTATGTGTTGCATAAACCCGCCTAAATAAAGTACGACTAAGTGACAACAGTGGCTGTTCTACATCCTGATGGTTCAGTATGCCCGAGAGAGTGATGGCATTGCTAATCATATCGGTTAATGCTTGAATTTTAAAAAGTTGCCCCTATTCTATCCAGGCGCCCATCCCTTTATAATATGGCGCGATAATCAAATTCTAGCGATTTGATGCTGCTTTATTGGCCGGGAAGTCAATTCAAAGCCAGTGTCAGGTTCGATACAGTAAAAATGAGAGGAGTTAGTCAGTACCATGACCACCACAGAAGCGCATAAAGAGACATTAGAGTTTCAAACAGAAGTTCAGCAGTTGCTGAAGCTGATGATTCATTCACTCTATTCAAACAAGGAGATCTTCCTGCGTGAACTGATCTCAAATGCCTCCGATGCCTGCGATAAGCTGCGTTTTGAGGCGCTCAGTGATGACGCACTTTACGATGGTGATGCTGAGCTGAAGATACATGTCGCTTTTGATAAAGAGGCGCGCACCGTTACCATCAGTGACAACGGCATCGGTATGAGCCGTACCGAGGTGGTTGATAACGTGGGTACTATCGCGAAATCTGGTACACGTCAGTTTTTTGATTCACTGAGCGGTGATCAGGCTAAAGACAGCCAACTGATCGGTCAGTTTGGTGTCGGTTTTTACTCTGCGTTTATCGTTGCGGATAAAGTGACGTTGACCACGCGTCGCGCTGGCACTACTGCTGAGCATGGTGTGCGCTGGACCTCTGAAGGCGAAGGCAGTTATGAGTTAGAGACGGTCGATAAGCCGACTCGCGGTACTGAAGTGACACTGCACCTACGCGAAGATGAGAGTGAATTTCTGGATCATTTCCGTTTACGTTCAACCATCAATAAATATTCTGACCACATCTCGCTGCCTATCACCATGCCATCTCAGGATGAAGAGAAGGCGGGTGAGGATGAGACCGTTAATAGTGCCTCTGCATTGTGGGCGCGTGCTAAGAGCGATATTACGGAAGAGGAGTACAATGAATTCTACAAACATGTCGGGCATGATTTTCAGGACCCACTGTCGTATGTGCATAGCCACGTTGAGGGTAATCAGTCTTACACCTCGCTGCTTTATATTCCGCAGCGCGCACCGTTTGATATGTGGGACCGCGAGCAGAAGCACGGTATCAAGCTTTATGTGAAGCGCGTATTCATTATGGATACCACTGATCAACTGATGCCGACTTACCTGCGTTTTGTGCGCGGTGTGATCGACTCTAGCGATCTGCCGTTGAATGTCTCGCGTGAAATCCTGCAGCACAACCGCATGATCGACACCATCCGTGGTGCCTCGGTGAAAAAGGTGCTGGGGATGCTCGAAGGCATGGTTAAAAACGATGCCGAAAAATATAAAACTTTCTGGGATCAATTTGGTTGTGTATTAAAAGAAGGTATTGCTGAAGATACCGCTAATCGTGAGCGTATTGCCAAGCTGCTGCGTTATACCTCTACCGAGAGTGATGGTGATGCGCAGGATGTGTCGCTTGCTGATTACATTTCACGTATGAAAGAAGGGCAAAGCAAGATCTATTACGTGACCGCAGATAACTACGCCGCAGCTAAAAACAGCCCTCATCTTGAAGTATTCAAGACCAAGGGCATTGAAGTGTTGCTGATGAGTGACCGTGTTGATGAGTGGTCGATGTCTTACTTTACTGAGTTCGATGGCAAGTCACTACAGTCGGTTGCTAAAGGAGCACTGGAGCTGGGCGAGCTGGAAGATGAAGGTGAAAAAGAGGCCTTTGAGAAGGCGGTTGATGACTGCAAAGACCTCACTACCCGTATGCAGGAGTCTCTGGGTGAGCGTGTAAAGGAAGTGCGCTTGACACATCGCCTGACCAACTCGCCTTCATGTCTGGTGGTTGAAGAGCAGGAGATGGCGATCAACATGCAGAAAATCATGGAAGCAGCCGGACAGGCGATGCCTTCTAGTAAGCCAATTCTTGAAGTGAACCCACAGCATCCGATTGTGCTTAAATTAAAAGAAGAAGCTGATGAGGGGCGCTTTGGTGATATCACCTCCGTGCTGTTTGATCAGGCAATGTTAAGCGAAGGTGGTCAGTTAGATGATCCATCCGCGTTTGTGACTAGAGTGAATACGCTGTTAGTATCAGCCGTTGCTTAAGTAGAAATGGCCCCGCCCTAATGTATTAAGGGCGGGGCTTTTTTTATGGGTGCACGAGAGAGGCTTGAGATTAAAACGGTAATAAAAACAGACCAGGGTGTGCGGCTTGATAAATGGTTATGGGCAGCCCGTTTTTATAAAACCCGCTCACTGGCGATTGAGGCAATCAATGGTGGTAAGGTTCATTTAAATGGTTCTCGTGCCAAGCCGAGTAAAGAGGTCAAATTAAACGATCAACTGCGCATTCGTCGTTCGTTAACTGAAATGACAGTCGAGGTGATCGCACTGAGTGATAAGCGAGGCTCAGCAACAATTGCACAGACGCTTTATGCCGAGACGGATGAGAGTATTGCAGATCGTGAGCGCTTGCAGGCGCTACGTAAATTATCGACACCGCCCGGTGGTTTTGCTGATCATAA
>Ga0316209_1000330_pt1 | contig 90491 bp, 92 predicted proteins | sample 6monopyrite_MG_FD_204945 | JGI IMG/M metagenome (GOLD analysis project Ga0316209, IMG submission 204945) | Microbial mat bacterial communities from mineral coupon in-situ incubated in ocean water Damariscotta River, Maine, United States -... | ecosystem: Environmental > Aquatic > Marine >... | reverse complement strand
TCAGCGAGTCATGAAGCTGCCATATTTGAGGCGCAATGACGCCGGATTAGTCATTCTAATTCAAGTTATTGCAACAAAGAAGATGGTAGCTTCATGGCTCGCCCTGCGGGAGCTAAGCTAGAAACCTGCATCTTGAATGATAACGGGTATAGTATCTGATTAGCGATTATTAGCCAAATTTTAGCAGCTTATATTAGCCTATGGGCCCATCTAATAATGACTAAATATTGCTAATCGCATGATAAATTTCGGACAAGCTATGGCAAATGATCGACGATATTTCGGCATCCGATTCTATCCCTTTGGCATCAAGTTGGCTGCCTAACAAGGGTACTTCGAAGCAAGCCTTGTCGATAATGACACCAGACATCGTTTTGACTACCTCGCGCAGTGCCGCCTGTGCGTGACTCGCTCTGGGCGAAGTATTAAACAAAGCCACTGGCAAATTGACAAACTCTTCACCACTCACCAGCCAGTCCAAAGCATTTTTCAAAACGCCGGTAATTCCATGGGCGTATTCTGGACTAGCTATAATCAGCCCATCCGCGCCGGACAAAGCCGTTTTTAACCGTGCAACCACTGCATTAAAATCTCCTTCAATATCTGGATTAAATAACGGCAGTGCCGCTAGTTCCTCAAACAATGTTATGTCGATGTAGGAAGGAGCCAAATTTCGGTAAGCGCTCAGTAGAGCGGTATTGTAGGAGGTTTTTCTCAAACTGCCCGATAGCGCGACTAATTTAATTGGCTTCATTAAAATTTTGTTTCCTTTGCTCTATACGATTGTTGGCGATAAATAGACATCAGCTTCGGCCTTCGGTTCATCGAGGGCGAATCCATTACGAAATATACTGGCGATGATAGTCAGTTTCCCCGCTCTGTCGTCCTGACAAAGGAAGGACCTTACACACCTTCAACAAACTAAGATCCCTCCGTTGTCGGGATGACAAATGTTTTCCCCCAATCTGTCGTCCTGACAAAGGAAGGACCTTACACACCTTCGACAAACTAAGATCCCTCCGTTGTCGGGATGACAAATGTTTTCCCCCAGTCTGTCGTCCTGACAAAGGAAGGACCTTACACACCTTCGACAAACTAAGATCCCTCCGTTGTCGGGATGACAAATGTTTTCCCCCAGTCTGTCGTCCTGACAAAGGAAGGACCTTACACACCTTCAACAGACTAAGATCCTTCCGTTGTCGGGATGGCAGTCGTCCTCCCCCGCTCTGTCGTCCTGACAAAGGAAGGACCTTACACACCTTCGATAAACTAAGATCCCTCCGTTGTCGGGATGACAAATGTTTTCCCCTGCTCTGTTGGAATGACAATTGTTTCCCCCTAATCTGTTGCCCTGACTAACAAGCCTCAGCAACCAGTTCTATCTTAAACTGGCATATTTATAGCAGTCATGAGAAAATATAAGATATTCGGATTAAAGGAATACTCCAAATAATGATTAACATCGATCAAAAATCACCCTCTCAAACTATCGAATGCTTTGACCAAAGCTTCTACGCTGATTTAATTGAAGCGTTACAAGACGGCATTTGTGTCATCGACCAGTTTCAAATTCTACTCGCCAACCAATCTTTTGGTGACCTTGTGCATTATTGTAAAAATAATCTTTCGGGTTTGTCGCTTGAAACAGTGTTGTCGAGCGAAAATTTTCAAAAATTAGCTGATTTTTTAAAAATACCCGACGATTCAATCGCTCAATCCTCGTTAGAATTAGAGTTCCAACAGCAAAAACTTGGCAATCGTTGTTTTAGAATAAGGGTTAAAACGCTATTTGGTAAAAACGGCCACCCGTTGCAGCTGTTAAGCTTCCGAGATATTACCCCGCATAAACGTTTAGTGGAAGACTTAGAACAGTCAGAACAATATTTTAAAACCATTGTTGAGAAACTACCAAGTATTTATTATCGAACCGACTCCGCCGGAATTTTAACCAAAATATCACCGCATAGTTGCGAAATTATGGGCTACGAAATGGACCAGCTCATTGGTCAGCCGCTGGCAAATTTTTATGCCGATCCTAAGCAGCGAGCCGAGACCATTGCTCTCATTTTATCTAATTTGGGTAAACCCATCAAAGTTGAGTCGCAACTAAGGAAAGGCGACGGGTCAACCATATGGGTGACCACTAGTGCTTATGCTCGCAATAATGAGCTGGGAGAGTTTATCGGGATTGAAGGTATGTCGATTGATATTAGCGCCCAAAAGAACCTCGAAAGAAACTTGCGGGATGTTGCTATTCGGGATCAATTAACCCAACTACTCAATCGTTTTGGTCTGCAACAACATATGGAAAAGTCACTTCGAAGAGCAAAACGGCAAGCAAGTCAGGTTTCAATTATATTTTTTGACTTAGATAAATTTAAGAAAATAAACGATACCTTCGGACATCAAACTGGCGATGACTACTTAAACGAATTCTCCAGAAGGTTAGAGCGAAGTTTTAGAGAGTCCGATTTAATTTCTCGAATCGGCGGCGACGAATTCGTTATCTTATTAGATGATGATACTCAGAGCGAGTCCATATCGAAATTATTAAATCGACTACAGGATATTATGCTAGAACCATTCGAACTGACTAATCATCAAGTTCAATTTGCTTATAGTTATGGTATTGCGTCATATCCAAAACACGGGACGACATCTTCCGACTTGTTGAATTATGCCGATCAACAAATGTATTTGGCTAAGAATGAGGGTCGATGTTAGGTTGTGAAAAATTCTGCCGGAATAAGCCTTAATTTAAGAGAAACTAACAATTGAACTTATATCCTGAAATTGAGGCTGAACTCAGAAAAAAAATAAAATCTAACGATGCGAAGCTCGTTTCCGAAGTGTGGTCGGCATTTAAATCTGTGCTAGCAAATAGTCCTATCTCTGAACACAAAAACGTTTGTAATTATTTCTTCAATTCTGAATGCTGTTTTCTCGATGGGATTACCTATTTTCGTATTAGCTTTGAATACCGACTCAATTACGAAGTAGATAACGAGATTTACGATCATTCGGAAGATATATCTTGCCAATTTAAAATAGGCGGCAATATAGAGCTTGAAAAAGAGCAACGGTTCACTGGTGGCGAGCTTACAAGCGATATTTGTGGCATGGAGCAAATGTTTTCTAATATCGAAGCTTGGAAAGCATACCGAATGTACAAAGATGATGAACTGGAGTTTGATGTTTATGCCTGCGAAATTTAGAATTCGTCTTAGTTAAGCGCTTCTTTGCATTGTTAAAGTTTCGGTTTTTCAACATAAATCCGACAACCATATCCTTCAGGCTTCGCCCGCAATTGATAAACTTTATCGACTTCAACGGTCAATTCGAATTCTAGCGCTGGCCCCATATAGTTTCCGGACTCAGTGTGAACAAAGCAAAATACGCACAACTTCTTTTTACCCCGGGGAAACACTTACTCTAAAATATTCGGACTTGCTAATTTTTTCGTCGTTCACGCAGCCAATAGCTACTTGCTCTTGATGGCCAGTCTCTAAGCCCAAAATAACGGCTCGCTTTTCAGCTAAGGCAGTATCGTATAAGAACACAAAGAATATTGTTATCGAAATTTTTAGAAGATGCTTCAATTTTTGTTACCTTAGTATTTGCGACAGTCCGATCGAAACAAATTGAATTATCGAGTATTCTTTCGTTAAATCAATTTTTTGTAAAGTACTTTCTTGTCAATAGCGTTTTGCCACATATTTAGGCGGCTCAGGTAACACAGGCGGCGTTGAGTCTACATAGGTGAGCAATGACTTCCAAATATCGAAAGTTCGTTGATATGTAAGCTCAATCGAACAACCGATTGACATAGAGTCTTTAATAGACCCTTTTCTCCAAATATCATATAAAGCACTACAATGTTGCTTTTTATATTCTTTCCAGGCATTTTGAGCTTCACTTATGGATTGTAAAACAACATGGTCGTCAGCGAACCGTTCTTTGCCTTTAGAAAGGTACTTCTCCATTAATATGGAAGCATTTTTTAAGTCAATTGACATACATTGATTCACTTTCCTAGTCGTCCACGGCTTGTCACAATCAACCAACTCTTCTGCTGAAGTAGAAAACACAAAAAACAGAAATACAATCGTAAAAATTTTCACTTACTCTCCTTAAAGCTCAATGTTGCTCATGCAAAATCTCAGCAATACGATTAAATACAACCTCCGATACCAGTCCAAAATCATCAAAGTTAGTTGTGTTAACAAATAGCACGATAACAGTGTCTATGTCTTGGTGGTATTTTGCGAAACTCTGATAACCGGGAATCAGACCATTATGGTCGTATACATAAATTGAGGAATAGATTGCCTGCTCTCCTTCAGCAAACACTGAGCCATCGTTTAACGCTCTTAAGAATTTACCCACATCCTCTGCAGTCGCCACCATTAAACTATTGTAATCCGTTTTTAAATCAGACTCATAGCCGACGTGATAACCGCTCATAATATCGTCTATATCGACATCTTGCATCGAGCCAAAGGTATTATTTAGTCCAAGTGGTGTAAGAATTTCCTCCTTAATATATTGCTTATGACTATAACCCACCACTTTATCAATCAGTCTGGAAATCAACAAATAATTAGTATTTGAATATCCATAATCTTCATTTGGTTTGAAATTAGCAGGCAAATCAAGTGCGAGTTCTAGTGTGTCTTTATAGCTTCCTGTCCAATAATTAGGGTGGTCGGTGTAATTTGGAATACCACTGCGATGTTGCACCATTAATCTCAGGGTGATTGCTTCTGCATTTTCAATTCTACCAACGAGTTCTGGAAAATAGTCCGCAAGTGTTTTATCCAAAGACAAACGTTTGCTTTTAACTAATTTGCTGACGGCGACGGCGTCGTATAACTTGCTTATACTCGCAATTTTGAACAGCGAGTGCGGGTCCGCAGGTATTTTATTTTTGCGATCATTCCATCCGGCGGCATAAAAAGCAGGCAGCTTACCTGATTCGTCGACGTATACAATAATCCCGTCTAACTCATAGTTAACGGCATTGCTAACTTCTTCTTGCACTGTATCGGGTAGTGGTTTTAGGTAGACGTAGGCAGCAAGCCAAGGTGCGAATATTGCTATACTCGCGATGGTAGCAATAGCGGCAATTATTCTTAGAATCCAAACTGGTGGTAGTATTTTTTTCATTGTAGGTGAGTTCGATGGTTGCCTATCGCTTAGCGTAAATCGATAGACGGATTTTTTTCCAATACAATATTCTCGCTCTTGTTACCGTCTTTAAGCAACTCTTTTTCATCTAGCTTATAATCTTCTATCACTTCCGGCCATTTAATTTCGAATAAGTCCTCTGCAGATATTCCTCTGACACAAATGGCTTTTGATTTACTAACTCTATACATAGGGTCATTTTTGTATTCATTGATTTCGTGCTCACTTGCATGCCTCAAGTCTGTTTCAATAGGCGGGTCGAAGTCATAATATTTGACCTTATTGTGATGTTCTTCATCGAGTCCTGTCTCGTCTTCACATGAAGCAAATCCTCCTCCCTTTAGTGGGCTAACAGAGTTCCATGCATATTTTAAATGACCATAATGATCGCCTGATTTAACTAAATAGATAATACTTGATCTTTGTTTCGCAAATTCTGGAAAACCATAGTGATCATGAACTGTAAACGTAATACTACTTTTTGGATATTCACCATGAAGTACCTTTAAAACCTTATATTTTGCCTTAAAGCGAGAATCCATCACTATACAATTACATCCCTTTAGATAATCGGTTGAATACGGCCAATCTTTCACTTCAACGTACTCTCCCACAAACACGAGCATTTCATTAGCGATTGCTGAAAGAAAGGGCGTGATAAATAGCGTAATTCCTAGTAGGGATAAATTTCTGACTTTTTTCATGTCTTTTTTGCTCTTTTAGAGTTTCTATAAAGACGCAGAATGTAGAGAAAGCGTTGCAAGTTTTTTGGAGGAAATTTGTCATCCCGACACCGGAGGGATCTTACGATGTCGAAGTTTTGTAAGATCCTTCGTACCTCAGGATGACCGGAAATAATAAATTAACATTTAATATTCAAAAAGCACCTCTGAAACTAATGCGCCTGCTCCCAATTATCACCAACACCAATATCAACAATTAAAGGCACACTCAATTCAACAGACTCTGACATAATTTTTTCAATCACCGCGCGATACTCTTCTACCTTATCTTCGGCAACTTCGAAAACTAATTCATCGTGAACTTGCATTACCATACAACAGTCTGGTGATTCTTTTTTGATCCACTGATGAATTTCGATCATGGCAATTTTAATAATATCGGCAGCGCTACCTTGCATTGGTGCATTAATAGCTGTTCGTTCGGCAGCTTGTCTTTGCATGCCATTGCTGGCATTTATTTCTGGCAAATAAAGTCTTCGGCCAAAAAGGGTTTCGACATAACCTAAATCTTTCGCTTTTTCTTTTGTCGATTCCATGTAGGTTCCAACATCCGGATATCTTGCAAAATAAGTATCGATATAATGCGCGGCTTCGTCGTTAGTAATATTTAATTGTTTTGCTAAACCAAACCGTGACATACCGTAAATTAGGCCGAAATTGACCGCTTTAGCATGCCGTCTTTGCTCGCTGGTAACTTTTGATAATTCGGTATCAAAAACTTCTGAAGCCGTTGCGCTATGCACATCTAAACCTTCTGAGAAGGCTTGTAATAATCCACTATCCTGTGAAAGATGCGCCATAATTCTAAGTTCGATTTGAGAATAATCCGCCGCTAAAATTTTGTAGCCATTAGGAGCAATAAACGCTTCGCGAATGCTTCGCCCTTCTGGCGTTCTAACCGGAATATTTTGTAAATTAGGATCGCTGGAACTTAATCGTCCAGTCGCCGCCACCGCTTGATGATAAGAAGTATGAACTCGTCCGGATTTTGGCTGGATAGCCAATGGTAATTTATCAGTATAAGTCGATTTCAATTTTGTTAAGCCGCGATATTCCATGATCACTTTGGGTAGCGGATAATCCAAAGCCAATTGCACCAATACTTCCTCTGCCGTTGAAGGTTGTTTTTTAGGCGTTTTTTTCAACACTGGTAATCCCATTTTTTCAAATAAAATCTCTTGCAATTGTTTCGGTGACGCCAGATTAAAAGGTTGATCGGCTAGCTCGTAGGCTTTTTTCTCTAGTTCGATAATTCGTAAACCAAAATCGTGACTTTTTTTACGCAAAAATTCCGCGTCAATTAATACCCCTCGATGTTCAATACTGGATAACACTTCTATCAGCGGAATTTCGATTTCCTTAAAAATACCTTTCGGACCTTCCTGAGGTTCGAGCGATGGCCAAAGTTGTTGGTGAAGTTGTAGAGTTACATCGGCATCTTCTGCTGCATAAGTAGCGGCTATTTCTAAATCAATTTGATCAAAGGTCAGTTGCTTTTTTCCTTTACCGGCAATTGTTTCAAAACTAATACACTGATGATCCAAATATTTAAGCGCCAAACTATTCATATCATGACGATTACCCACGCTATTAGAAACGTAAGACTCAAGCATGGTATCGAATTGAACGCCTAGTAATTCGATCCCTGCTCCTTTAAAAATACTTTGATCGTATTTAATGTTTTGTCCTATTTTTCCGATCTCGGGATTTTCTAAGATCGGTTTAAGTTGTTCGAGTGCCCAAGTTTGATCGAGCTGTTCCGGTGCACCAGGATAGTTATGGATTAAGGGCAAATAAGCGGCAATGCCCGGCTCAATGGCAAAAGAAATGCCAACCAATTCGGCGGCAATAATATTTAGTGAGGTTGTTTCTGTATCAATCGCGAATATTTCGCAGTCGGATAATTTTTTGACCCAATTATTTAATTGTTGCTCGGTTAAAATGGTTTCATATTGGCTTTGATCGATGGTTGATTCTGCTGGCGATGCAAGTTCTTCGCGAGTCCCAGCATTTGGCGTTGAGCTGTCAGTTTTAGATCCCGAACTAACTGAGGCACTCGGCAGCGCCGGCATACCCGCCTTTAGATTTTTTAGCCAAGTCTTAAACTCAAACTCTTCATAATAGACTTCTAATAATTCATTGTCCGGCGCCTGCATTTGCAAATCTTCCAAAGTGAAAGGCAGTTCAACATCTAAAACAATGGTGGCAAGCTCATAGGACAGCCTGGCATCGTCTTGGTTAGCGATCATTTTGTCCGCTAATTTTTTTGCGCCGCGGATGGGTAAGTCCGCAATTTTATCCAAATTTTGATAAATCTGGTTAACACTGCCAATACCTTGCAAAAGCCCGAGCGCCGTTTTGGCACCTACACCTGCCACGCCGGGAATATTATCAACCTTGTCGCCCATCAGTCCTAGATAATCAATAATCAATTCCGGCGGAATACCAAACTTCTCTTTAACTCCTTCAATGTCTAAAAACTGCCCAGTCATAGTATTGATTAAACTGACGTGCGGGTTAACCAATTGCGCCATATCTTTATCGCCAGTTGAAATAATGGTTTCAATACCTTGTTGCGAGGCCATATGGGAGACAGTACCAATCACATCATCCGCCTCGACCCCTTCAATGGCGTACAGAGGAAAACCTAATGCTCGAATAATATTATGTACCGGCGCTATTTGACTGCGTAAATCATCCGGCATAGGCGGTCGATTGGCTTTGTATTCTGGATAGATATCATTACGGAACGTTTTGCCTTTGGCGTCAAATATCACCGCGATCCGTTGGCTATCATATTGCTTGCAAAGGCTTTTCATCATATTGATCACCCCGTAAATCGCGCCGGTTGGCTGTCCTGCCGAATTACTAAAACCGGTTTGCGACATTGAGTGATAGGCTCGAAAGAGATAGGAAGAGCCATCCACTAAAATTAGTGGCTGGGATTGTTCTTTGGTCATATGATAGATCCGAAAATTTCGATTGCTGAAAGGTCACTGTCTCTTGACCGGCGGTTTTCTAATCGTTATCGTTACCGGCTGAGGGTTACAGTCTAACTCATCGTTGAGTCAGCTCAAAATGTAGATTTTCGCCACCATTTAATTGCTATGTTTTTGAGCGGTTTAGCGATTTGAGTTAAAGTAATTTTTAGGAAACGCTGTTAACTTATTAAAAACAAACGAGTATTTTTTAGCGTTAGAAAGCTGTGGATAAAAAGGTGAATAAAATACGCCTGTATTGATTACAAACCACTAAACCTATTCGTCCGTGATAAATTTGTTAGACTTTAATAACAATAAATACAAAGAGTTATATTATTTTAACTGTTTATTTCTTATCTTTGAATAAACTGTGAATAAGTCGTTTGTCAATGTGCATAACCTCGCATAGTTAACAATAATCTGGCCGCAGGCCAATAAAATTAGGGTTTCTTGTTTTAAATGAAATATTTGCATAATTTTTCCCAGTGGACTGGAAAATTGGTCTCTTGGCTAACGTTCTTTATGGTTTTATTTAGTGTGGTCAATGTATTAGCCAGCTGGTTATTGGATCTCAGTTGGATTTGGCTCAGAGAATCGGTCACTTGGATGCACGGCGCTAATTTTCTTTTAGCCGCCGCGTACACCCTAAATAGACAATCGCACGTGAGAGTCGATATTTTTTACGCCAAAATGAGCCGTAAAAAACAAGCCTTAGTCGACTTTATGGGAACTTTGTTTTTGCTGTTACCTACCAGTGTATTTATTGCTTGGGCCAGCTGGCCTGCCTTTTTACTTAGTTGGCGAGTAGGCGAAGTTTCCTCGGAGGCTGGTGGTTTACCCGCCTTATATTTACTTAAAGCACTGCTATTGATCATGCCGGCCTTACTTATTTTAGAAGCGATTAATCAACTGGCTAAGTCGGGCGCTTTATTACTAAACAAGTCGCCAGAGGTCGCTCTCTGATGGAATGGTTAGCCTTATTGATGTTCATTTGTGTTTGTTTGGTGCTGCTATCGGGTTATCCGGTCGCATTTTCGCTGGCGGGTACCGGTATTTTATTTGCGCTTATTGGCGTTCAACTGGAATTAATTCACCCGGCAATTTTAAAAAATGCTGGTTCTCGACTATTTGGCATTATTCAAAATCCCACCTTAATCGCAGTACCGTTATTTGTGTTTATGGGCGGCATGTTAGAAAAAGCCAAAATTGCCGATAAACTACTTACCGGTATTGCTCGATTAATGGGCGACCGCCCCGCTGGATTGTCCATTTCCGTGGTTTTAGTTGGCGCACTGTTAGCCGCTAGTACCGGAATTGTCGGTGCAACGGTTGTCACTATGGGATTAATCTCGCTACCGGTCATGCTAAAGAAGGGTTATTCAGCGCAATTATCTACTGGCGTTATTTGCGCCTCTGGAACACTCGGGCAAATCATCCCGCCGTCAATTGTGTTAGTTCTATTAGGTGATGTGCTTTCCAGTGCGAATCGTGATTCAGGTGTCTCTAGCGACCCAATGTCTGTAGGTGACCTATTCGCCGGCGCGCTTATTCCCGGATTTACCTTGGTACTAATGTATATTCTTTATCTCATCATTTACTCGAAAATAAACCCCTTAGCTTTTGGTAAAAATAGTCTACCTGAAGACGTTAAAACAGCTCAAAAAAAGTCGAATGAAAGTTTTTCCATTGGGCTGATCATCGCGCCAGTACTGCTGATATTACTTGTTTTGGGTTCGATTTTGGGAGGCGTGGCCACCCCCACAGAAGCGGCAGCTTTAGGCGCTTTTGGTGCGATAATCTTAGCGATATTTTACAAGGAATTTAATCTCTCCCGATTAAAAGAAGTGATGCGATCCACCACGCGGACTTCCAGCATGGTTTTTATGATATTAATTGGCGCGTCGATTTTTTCGTTGGTTTTCCGCGCCTTTCATGGCGATGATGCCATTGAAAATATGCTGACGGATTTACCCGGCGGATTACCGACGGCAATGTTAGTAGTCATGCTCACTATGTTTGTTTTAGGTTTTATTCTCGACTTTATAGAGATTGTCTTTGTAGTGGTGCCACTCACAGCTCCCGCCCTGCTCGCTCTAGGCGCCGATCCGGTCTGGTTAGGCATTATGATTGCGGTGAATTTACAGACTTCCTTTTTAACCCCTCCATTTGGTTTTGCACTCTTTTATTTAAGAGGCGTTGCTCCCAACAGTGTCGCTACAAGCCAGATATACCGCGGAGTATTACCTTTTATTGCCATTCAATTATTGTTATTAATCTTAATGTCATTGTGGCCAGAAATGACCACTTGGTTGCCCAAGGCCCTCTATGGTTAAGGAAATTATTTATAACGAGTACAGAAAATTAGAGGAAATGTTGAATTTATTTGTAAAAGACCCATTCGCTGCTATATTTATCATACGAATCAAATAGTTGTATGTTAGATAAACACGGCCTGCGAAATTCTTAGGTGAATTAATTGGCCTAATCTAGTAAAGACATAAAGGTTTAATGTCAATGGAAGACTCGACGAGCAACAACCCATACCAATATTTCAGTGCATTGGTTTTAATAATCTCGGCTATAGCATTAGGCTATTTCGGGTTCTATTGGCCTGCGTCGGTTGCGATCGTTTTAACCATTCTACCGATCCATATCTTACAGCGCCAAAACCAAAAACTCCGAAAAGACCTTTTTAGCGCAAATAAAAAACCTGAACAAGAAGATCAAAGTTATCACGAGGCCGATGATGCTTTAACTTCAGCACTTCAAGAAATTTTACCGGTCTGGAAAAACCAAATCGAGTCTGCTGTTAACCAATCCACCGGTGCGATTGATGATCTGTCCAGTCAATTTATGGCGATCACCGATAACATTTCGTTGGCAATTGATATTACCTCTTCTGGCCCGCAAGGCGGCGAACGATTCTCGGCAACTAGCAGCGTACAGAATTCGTCGAATAAAATTAAAGACGATTTAGAAAATTTGAAAAACACTCTGATCAGCATTTCTCAGTTAGAGCAATCCGCGTTAGGCGAAATTAATAACCTATCTACCTTTATGGATCAATTAACCAAAATGGCGGGAGAAGTAGAAGCCTTAGCAGAGCAAACCAATTTATTGGCACTTAATGCTGCCATTGAAGCAGCCCGCGCTGGCGACCAAGGCCGGGGTTTTGCGGTAGTAGCAGATGAAGTAAGAAACTTGGCCAATCAGTCGAAAAATACCGGCGAAAATATTCGTAAAAAAATTGATATTATTGGCGAGTCGGTCGAGCATATTTTGAAACAAGCGACCCATTCCGCAGAATCCGAAGAAGCGATGGCGACCCAGGCTGAAGAAATTATCCACGAAGTTATTGTGCAACATAAACTAACGACCTACACCTTAGCAGAGTCCGATAAATTACTGGTGAATATGAGTCATCAGATCCAACAGGAAGTTGCCAATGTAATTGTAGAACTGCAATTTCAAGATCGAGTCAGCCAAAAGTTACGCCATATTGAAGACAATATTCAAAGTGCCCATACTATTATTGCTGACAGCCAACGGTTAGATGCAAATGGCCGCAAACAACAATTTGCCGGATTACCGGCGAAATTGCAATCTTCCTATACTATGGAAGAAGAACACCACTCGCATAACCAGGCCAGTGGCAATTCCTCTTCACAAGAGTCCAAAGAACCAGCGATTGAGCTTTTTTAATCGACTGTCGCAGGTTCTGTAGGGTGTGCACGTTTTTTGTGCCCACCATTCTCACTATGAATCCCGAATAACGGTGGGCAGAAAAAATTGCCCACCCTACTTTTGTACTTGGCTACCAACGACTTCCGTTTGTCTCAATTTAAACTTTGAGTTTTCAATCCTTAGTCTTTTTTAATCGGCTGTCGCTGGTTTTGTAGGGTGTGCACGTTTTTTGTGCCCACCATTTGTAATTGCCAACCAATGACAAATGCGATCACAAACTCTGACTGATTTTCCGCCACTCAAGTGAATTAGTTTTGAAGCTGAGGTACGATTGATAAATTCGTTTCGACAAATCATTGTGCTGCCCTTGCTCGGCGACTAATTCTTGCGAAATTTCTTTGAAGCGATTGAGCACATCATCCGGCAACTTTTTAACCGTAACATTGTGTTGCTCGACTAGAATTTTAAGTGCTTCGCTATTTTTTTGTGAAAATTCTGCCAGCATATCAGCATTGGCGACTAAGCAGGCAGAGCGCACGATTTCTTGCAGATCAGCCGGAAGCTCATTCATTGCTTCTTTGTTAATGATTGCTTCAAGGGTTGTTCCTGGTTCTTGCCATCCCGGATAATAATAATATTTTGCCGCTTTGTAAAAACCAAAAGCTAGATCATTGTATGGCCCAACAAATTCAGCAGCGTCTATTCTGCCCATTTCCAGTGCCGAGAATATTTCGCCACCGGCGATCAATTCAGGTGTGCCACCGGCGCGCTTAAGCACTTCTCCACCGAGGCCAGGAATACGCATTTTTAGTCCCTGAATATCTTCGATACTATTTATTTCTTTATTAAACCAACCGGCCATTTGAATATCGGTATTACCGCCGGGCATCGGAATTAAATTGTAGGGTGCGTACAACTCTTGCCACAATTCCAGTCCACCACCTTGCAACAACCAACTATTCATTTCCTGAGCATTTAAACCAAAAGGCACCGAACTAAAAAAAGAAGCTGCCGGTAATTTTCCTTTCCAATAATAAGAAGCCCCGTGACCCATTTGAACACTGCCAGAGGAAACCGCGTCAAAAACTTGCAACGCGGGAACTAACTCACCAGCGCCATAAACTTTCACTTTAATCCGGCCATTACTCAACTTGTTAATTTGCTCAGCGAGGTATTCGGCGCCGGTACCCAAACCTTGGAACCCTGGCGGCCAAGTGGTTACCATGGTCCAATTGATGACTTTTTGCGGCTTACTTGAAGATGTCGATTGCTCGGTTGTTAAGTCTTTCGATTCGCCACAAGCGCCCAACAAAGTTGCTGCGCCAGCAGCGGCTACAAAATCACGTCTTTTCATTATTGTTTTTTACCTGAAGTTGGTTTTACTCTAACTCAAATGTTTACCGCCATCCCAACCACCTTGACTCAATACGCGCTTTCCCATTTGTGCTGGAGCTTCTTCAAGATCGGTCGCCATGGAATCGTTCCAGCGATTTAAGAAGCCATATAAACAGACAGCGCCTAAGATTTCAACTATTTGATTTTCACTCCAATGTTCGCGCATTCTTTCCATCAGTTCTGAGGTCACACCGTTAGGGACAGAGCCCGCTGCTAAAGCGTAATCTAACGCGACTCTTTCCGCCGCTGAATACAAATCGCTCGACTGATATTCCCAAATGGCATCCAGTTTTTCCTGTGAAACACCGTGGATATTGGCGGCGATTAGTGAATGTGCCTCACAATACTGACAACCAACCGCGCGACTTGCGAAATGGGCAATTAATCGCATTAAGCCCAAGTCGACTTCGCCATGTTTAGACATAACGGCCTTTGTGAGCACGCCGAAACCCTTCACCATTTCAGGACGTCTTTGCATGGTGAGTAAACTATTCGGAACGAATCCTAGTATTTGTTCAAAGATGGCAAAATCTTCGGCTAATTCTGGAGTGACGGATTTATCGAGTGGTTGCATATGGGCCATAATGGTTTCCTTTAATTGGCAATATTTTATTGCATATGCAACATATTTTAATCGAGAAAATTATTTTTTTCAAGCGACAAATCCATAATTGTAAAATCGAAAAATTTACAAAAGTACCAATTATTGGTAATCTTATATTCCGGTAATGCTTCAAAATACAGACAATGTAAGAGGTATATTATGAGCAAAAACACCAGTATTTCCTTAGGCGAGCATTTTGACAGCTTCATAAGTTCTCAATTACACAGTGGGCGTTTTAGCTCAACAAGCGAGGTGGTTCGCGCAGGACTAAGATTACTAGAAGATCGCGAATCAAAGTTAGCCACATTACGTAAACGACTGGCTGTCGGTGAAGAACAAGCAAATCGTGGCGAATTTGCGGACTATAGTCTTGATGGACTGATCGCAGAACTGGATGCCGAAGAAGATAGGGTCTAATAATGGCTGGATTTAAGCTTACTCCAGCCGCTGAAACAGACTTAAAAGAAATTGCTCGTTACACCCATCGCAAATGGGGACACAAAAAACGTAATCGATATCTTTCAGCTTTAGACACTCGGTTTACGTGGCTTTCAGAAGATCCACAACTCGGAAAGTCTCGCAATGAAATCAAAGCTGGCTATCGTAGCTATCCTGAAGGACAGCATGTAATTTTTTATAGAGAAGTTAAAGAAAATATCGAAATTTTAGGGATCTTGCATCAAAAAATGGATTTCAAGCAACACCTGTAAATGTACAAAACGTGACATTGGATTATGACTCAGATGAGCGTGAATGCTGACCTAGCATAGAATACTCCATTTGAGCTTTGCTTTTAATGTATGCACTATTCGTCTTGAAAAAAAGAAAATCAGACCAATAATAGATCAAACTCTTAAATTCACAGTATTAAATTATGACCGATAAAATACGGCTGGTCTGTGCACATTGCCAAACCATTAACCAATTCTCTGCAGAACGATTAACCGATAACCCAAACTGCGCGAAATGCAAAAATTCGCTTTTATCTGAATCACCCATAGAGGTTAATAACGAACAACTTAGCCGTCATATCAAAAATTCGGGATTACCCGTTTTAGTCGACTTTTGGGCTCCTTGGTGCGGCCCCTGCTTACAGTTTGCGCCAATATTTTCGCAATATGCCGCTCAATCAAAGCAGAAAATAAGAGTGTTAAAAATAGATACTGAAGCCAACCAACAAGCGGGCGCGATTTACAATATTCGCTCGATCCCAACTTTGGCAATTTTTAGAAATGGTAAAGAGATTAATCGTATGTCTGGCGGGTTAGCGCTGAACCATTTGGATCAATGGGTGATGCAACAATTGGCGACAAGTTGATAAAAGCTAGCTAACTGATCACCTGATTACGGCCTTTATTTTTAGCCGAGTACATCAGCTTATCTGCTTGAGCCAAAAGATCTTTTAAATCATAACCGTTATTTTTCGCTTCGGTCACACCAAAACTAGCGCTAACCTCAAAATCGAAACCGCAATCAGTGGTATCTATTTGATTGATATTTAGGCGACATTCTTCGGCAATTTTAACAGCTTGTTCAATATCACACTGCGGCAACAAAATGGCGAATTCTTCGCCGCCAATACGACCAAAAATATCGGCTTTTCGAACACAAGTAGAACATTCGTGGGCTGTTAACTGAAGCACTTTATCTCCGGCATTATGCCCGAAGGTATCGTTTACTCGTTTGAAATGGTCTAAATCGAAGACGATTAAACTCACAGGGAAATTCGACTTAGAATAATTTTTTAGAACGGTTCTTGCGCTTTCGGTGAAGTGGGTTCGATTGCAAATTCGGGTTAATCCATCGTATTCTGCGAGGTATTTTAGCCGTCGCTGAGAGCGTCGGACGTAGAATAACCAAAGGAGCGTTAGGGATACGCTGAGAGCCAGCAAGCCAATGATTGCACGATTAGCTTCACTTTCTTCTTTTGAGTATTTTTGTTCGAGCTGTAGGATTTGGTTTTGTTTGTTTAATAATTCTATTTGATTATTTTTATCGAGTAGCTCCATTCGAGCCCTCCGAAAAGCTAGCTGTTTCGCTTTGACTTCTTCGAAACGAATCTTTTCGACTTCAATATAACTTTTAAGATATCTGATAGCGGCTTTGAAATCCTCCAGTTTAAGTGCGATTTGATAGAGCACATAATAGGAGTCTACTAAGGGTTTAACATAGTTTACGTTTCTATATTTAGTTGTAACTTGTATGGCATGTCGTTTTGCAAGCTCTAAATTTCCAATACCGAAATAAGCTTTAGCTATGATCGAATGAGCGTCTATTATCAATAGTTTATATTTCGAATCATGAATAGATGGCATGTTTTTGAAAAGTACATTAATAGCATTTTCGTAGTCTGCTTGATCGACAAAATATTGAGCCAAGTTGCTCCGAATTACATTTGCGACAACTGATTCACCTTCCATAGTGCAAAATTCTATCGCAATACCAAACTGGTTGATGCTCAATTTTTCAGGCGAAGAATTGAGCAGTGCTTTCAATTCCAAACCGAAAGCTAAGCATTTATTCCTACCAAACACTTTTTCTTTTTTTAATTGTCTTATAATATTAAGTGCTTGAGCGTATTGTTCCACTTCCACTTGAAATATAGTTACTGCGAGCATTCCTAAATGGCGAATTTTCTTGTCCGATATTTCATTTCTTATATTTAAAATATAATCTATGTATTCGAATCCTTTGTCCCATTCTTTTGTGACTGCATAGATATTTATTAGAGATAATGCGCTACGATATTTCATCGATTTAATTGTTGAATTTGAGAATACTTCTTGATATGAAGCGATCGCTTGATCAAGCTTTCCCTGGTAGGAAAATTCGTAACCCGTCAGATACAAGAAGTAATATTTTTGTTCAAATGAGAATTCATTCGAGAGCGATCTAAGTTCTAATAAAATACCAGAAAAGGTCTTGACGTCTGACGTTTTTATGGCTTCTGCGTTTTTAAGCCTATCATCTATATCAGAAGAATTTGCTAAAAGTGGCAGAGCTAAAGACAACAAGAAGATAGATAGACAGAATCTTTTTGTTGTCTTAGGAAAGTTCATTTACTATTTTAAGTTCGCGATTCTATGAATACCTTTTTCATCTTCGCCATCGTCATCTCCGTCTTTGTCGTCTTCATCTTCTGCCGGCGCAAGAAAAGCCACTATTTTCTGTCGCCTGTCTAATATTTTTTCCAACGAATCGATGTCAGAATTCAATATCGCTCTTCCTACGTTTTCGTTAACATCCGATTTTAATACGAGCTGCTCCAGCTCAACTCGATCATCCTTAATAGAAAGGGACTGTTTTCCGATATTTTCAAGTAATTGGACAATATTATTCATCGTATAACTTCCTTTAATTTTTGTCTTTGACTAGTATTAGCGATAAGAACAGATGTACTTATAGTCAATATAAGTCGAATTATCAAATTTATTCGCTATTTATTGCTGGAATCTAAAGCAAGTAGACGCTCTTTTATCGATAGGTTTTCGGCCATTGATTCGCTTGGAGGAATGATCATCGTGGTCTCAGGGTTTAAGGGGTGATCTAGCAACCTTCGTAATTCTATTTTTTCAATCCTAACCTTACAAATGGGTAAAGTCGGTGCTTCATATAGTGTAACTTCGTGATCGCCAGAATAATGCTTCAGTAATTCCTGGAGAAAAATATCTTGATAGGTTCGACCTGTAGAAAATTTTGCATATGACCTATCGCCAACGATTCCCACTTGCCAAAGTATAAGATAAGCAGACTTATCTATTGTTCTTTCATAAAATATAAATTGACTAGCCTCATACTGCTGACAACCAACCCGTCCCGGATCAATGCCTAAATCAGCAAACAGACAATCCTCAGCAGATATCCCTGGCTCCATATGGGCCTCAAAGCCCTCTTCTTTTGCCTGCTTGATAGATTTGTGCGGAGCAAGGGCAAACACTCCAGGATGCCCGTAAAAAGCACCACAAACCTTTTTACCATTCCGTACTTCTGTCATCATTGCTTCTTGCATTTGTTTGTAAGTTATTTGCCTCGACTTTCCTTCTTGATAATAAATTTGCAAACTCCTAACATCGGAATTCATTTCTTCTATCCATTGTTCTACGATTCCGTCTGAAACACCAACGAAAACGACGTCGGCATTTTCTATGTAGCTGCGAGAGCGGGGAGTGATATGTGCTCCGAGCATCATGCCGGTGCCAACACAAACTAAGCTTCCCTTTTTGGCCATTTTATATTTCCTTTTCTTTTAATTTTTCGATTGACGCAAAATTAATCCAGTCTAAGTGTTTTAGCGAAAAAACCTCAACTACTTCGTACGGTTTTTGACCATAATCGCTTTGTGAGATACCAGTAATATCCTGAAGCCACCAAATTGCTATTCTTGGTCACTTTATCGTACTGGTAACCGAGTTTAGTCATTAATTTGTATGATGCTATATTTGTAAACATCGAATAGCTGATTAATTTATTTATTTGGTACTTCTTAAAAGCTAACTCTGTAACTTTTCTAAGTACCTCGGTCGCATATCCTTTTCCCTGAGCACCCACAATAAACATGCATCCGATCGTTGCAACTTTGTCTTGATCTTTTTCCAGTCCAAAAGCTGCAATACCGATATTATTATTGGATGTTTTTTCTACTAGTGCCCAAGTTCTTCTGACAATTGGCGACATTTTTTCTTGTTTTAAACTGACTTCCCATGTTCGTTCAACATCTGCATTCGAAAGCGGCTTTCCGATATATTTCATAGTCTCAATATCGCCGTAGATTTTAGCATAGAGATTTTTATCGTTCGCTGTTATTTTTCGACCAATTACTTGTTGCGTTTCAAATTCCACTTACTTAGCCCGCGCAAACTTAATATCACCAAATTCATTTTCAAATCGCGCAAATACCACATAGTAGTTAGTCAACAAAGGCAATCCTAAAATTGACTGATCTGGCCATCCAGGCAATTGGGACAATAATTTAAATGACGCCTGCCCATAACTTGGTGCATTCACCTGCCAGTAATCATTCGGCTTACAAAACCAACTGACTTCTTTTTTATCACTATCCACCGCCGCTTCGAAAATAAATTCGATGTCGGTCCACTGGGATAAATTGATTTTATTTAAGTTAATCCCTTCCTCGACGCCTTCAAACGAAAGGAAAGGCTCAAGTAACATTTTAAACTCTGGATTAATTTTTTCGAAACAATCGATAACGTAGTTGAATACCGTATTATCCAAAACAATGAGCGATGCGCCGGTATCTATAAAAGCATTGGAATGATGGCGTTCCAATTCCTTGCCTTTTAATTTAGGTACGTCAAATGCCTCGAACTCTCCGACTCTAATTTTTAATAATCTCACATTGTAATAAACATCGTCGATTACCCGAATCCTCTCAAACTCGCCATGATGCAAATCGGTTTCTTCCACACCTGCGCCGAGTAGAAATAATCCTTGATTTAAAGGATCTTGCTTTAGCTCATCGGGTGTTAAATTTTTAGAGACATGATGAATACTCGACCGACTGGCAATAAATGAAAATCGATTAGGGCAAATGGCTTCCTCTTCGAGTTGAGTAAAGTAAGGTTTAATACATTCTCTGGGATTCTTATTCAAAAACTGATCGAACTCTTTAATTGACGTTTCTTTTATTTCAGTTGTTTTCCAAGGAAAAGTCTTTTTAGGATTAACCTTTTTTTCCGATAAATATTGCGCAAGATTATGCCCATGATTAAGCTGGTGAAATGCCAAACCTAAAATTCCGTCGGCATCTGCAAAACTGTTTTTTTGAGAAACTTCGGCGATCGCCACGTGAGTATCTTTTAGCTTAAAATCCCCATGGTGAGTCTTCAGTTTTTACTACCGGACCGTACCAGCCACCGATCCCATAGCTAACGCTTTGCGCTAGGCTTGTCGCTTGCAGACAATGATCAATATTGGATTGGTAAGCTTGTTGAGAAACCACAAGAGTACTGCTGCCGGTATCTAGCACTAAATTAGCGTAATCAAGGCCACTACCGAGTTTAATCGACACGGTAAAACCACCTTTCGCATAGACATTGGTAGTTGGCATTCTTAGTATTTTATTTTTCATTTTTTCCACTGAAAACATCCCACTCTCTCAAAGAGAGCGCCTAGTGTTCATTGTTTTCAACGATTTTCGACTAGCGCGATCTTTTTGCCATTAGGGCTTATTGCCATTCTCGAGATTTTGCCTTTGAACTCTGTTCGAAGTGATTGTTGTTTTTGCCAAGATCGATTTTTGCTAGACCAGCGGAATAAGTCGTTTTCTTGAACCTGAAAAAGGTCGCCATTCGGCGCCCATGCGTAATCGTAATTAGTGCCAAATATTGGCGCAATCGGCGTGATTGAAAAATCACTGGGGTCAAATGATTTAATCCAAACTTCACTATTGGTTTGCCGATGTACAAAACTAAATAATGAGCCATTTGGTATTTGTTTTGGTGTGCTAGGTATCGCATTACCGCTAATGAACTTGCCTTGATCCTTTTTCAAATTTAAATACTGCACGCTCCAGCCGTAGCGTGACCAAAATAACGCATCGCCGGTTGAGTGATTGATATGATAATAACCGACCGGTTCCTTTGAATTTAATGCCGAGGAGAGTTTTTTACTTGTTCGATCCATTTGCCAAACAGTTTGATCGGGATTTCCACCATCCCTGACAAAGGTGATAGTTTGATTATCTGGTGATGTTTTTGGTGAATACTCCATCGATTCGGTATCGGTCACCTGTTGTGTCTCACCGCTTTTCAAGAAATATTCGTACACATCAATCTGCTTACCATCTCTCATAGAAACAAACAAAAAAGATTGGTTATTTGGCGTAAAATAGGGCTGGTTATCGTAACCTTTATTCGACGAAATATTTTTCCCATGACTAATATTGCAAAGTTTTTGATTGCAACTTAAATCATAAAGATAGATTTCGGTTTCAGGAAACGGCGACGGTTGTTCTTCATCTTCGGCTTCTAGCGGCGAATTAAAAATTAATCCACACACAATAATAGCTAACCAATTTTTCATTTATTTTTATCCCCTTTCAGCAAAGCTAATATTATTATTGTTTTAACCATCTGGCGATATCTTTGGCGTAATAAGTTAACACCGCATCGGTACCAGCTCTTTTGAATCCCATCATCGCTTCGAGAACACACTTTTTTTCATCAATCCAGCCATTCGCCGACGCGGCTTTAAGCATCGCGAATTCTCCGCTAACGTGATAGGCCATCACGGGCACTTTAAAATTCTGTTTAGCGCGATAAATAACATCGAGATAAGGCATTCCAGGTTTCACCATCACCATGTCGGCACCTTCTTGTAAATCGAGTGCAATTTCATGGAATGCTTCATCACCATTGGCAGGATCCATTTGATAAGTTTTTTTGTCGGCCTTACCTAAATTGCTACCAGAACCAACCGCATCTCTGAAAGGCCCGTAAAAGGCCGACGCATATTTGGCGGAATATGCCAAAATTTTAGTGTTTACAAAATTGGCTTTTTCTAACGCTTGTCTAATCGACCCGATACGTCCGTCCATCATATCCGACGGCGCGACGATATCCACTCCGGCAGCGGCATGACAAAGTGCTTGTTTCACTAAAATGTCGACGGTTGTATCATTTAAAACATAGCCTTTCTCGTCAATAATGCCGTCCTGGCCGTGACTGGTATAAGGATCAAGCGCTATATCGGTTATAACGCCAAGCTCAGGAAATTTAGATTTGATAGCTTTGACGGTTTGCGGCACTAAACCGTTTTCATTAAAGGCTTCTTCCGCCATCAACGATTTCTTTTGCTCTGAAATTACCGGAAAAAGTGCAATCGCTGGAATACCTAACTCACTCACTTCTTGCAATTCAACCAAAAGATGATCCAGTGTTTTGCGTTGAATTCCTGGCATCGAAACAATGTCTTCAACTCTATCTTCACCTTCCAAAACGAAAACAGGATAAATTAGATCGTCCGCAGTCAATTTGTTTTCTGCCATCAATCGACGAGAAAAATCATTCGCTCTCATTCGCCGAGGACGAGTTGCAGGATAACGATTATTTAAAATAAATTCCGACATAATAATTCCTAATCTCATTTTTGTTTGCTAGATTGAGTCGGCTAATAAAAGTCCCCGATCTCTAGTCTCTTAACTCTTAACTCTTAACTCTCAACCCTAAACCCTTAAACTCTCAAATCGCCCTAAACCCATTCTCGCGCTTTCAAATAGAAGTCCACTAGTTTTTCTTCTTCACTACCGGCTTCCGCTTGGTAATTATATTGCCAGCCAACATCAGACGGAAGAGACATCAAAATTGATTCGGTGCGACCACCGGTTTGCAAACCGAATAAGGTTCCACGATCGTATACCAGATTGAATTCGACATAACGACCACGACGGATTTTTTGGAAGGATTTATGCTCATCGGTAAATGGTGTGTCTTTTCGTTTATTTATAATTGGCACGATCCCTTTCACATAATGATCACCAACACTTTGGGTAAAATTAAAGGCGGTTTCAAAATCCGGCTGATTTAAATCGTCAAAAAATAAACCGCCAATGCCACGTGCTTCATTACGGTGTTTAATGAAAAAATAATCGTCGCACCATTTTTTATATTTTCCATAAGCGTTATCACCTAGCGGCGCACAAGCTTGCTTGGCTATTTGATGCCAATGAATGCAATCTTCTTCGAAACCGTAATAAGGCGTTAGGTCAAAACCACCACCAAACCACCAGACTGGTTTTTCGCCGTCTTTTTCTGCGATAAAAAAACGCACATTCATATGCGAGGTTGGAACAAATGGATTGCTCGGGTGAATGACCAGCGAAACGCCCATTGCCTGGAAAGTTCTTCCTGCTAGTTCGGGCCGATGAGCGGTAGCCGACGCTGGCATTGAGTCGCCAAACACATGCGAGAAATTGACGCCTCCTTTTTCAATGACGTTACCTTGACTTATTACTCGAGTACGCCCGCCACCACCTTGCTCGCGTTGCCATTGATCGGTGATAAATTTTGCGCCGCCATCGGCTTTTTCTAGTGCCGCGCATATCTGATCTTGCAGCGTTAAAAAATAAGATTTTATTTGTTCGACTTGCGGCATTTGACCATAGCCTCTTGTATCAAGGAAGAGAAAATTCTTTTGTGTATGCTTAGTAGCGGAAATTAATTATTTAGCTGGCGATGTATCGCTAAATTGACAGAAAGCTTTTAACACACTTTGTCTTGAAATCATTCCCACCAAAACGTCTTTATCCACTACCGGATACATTCTGACGCCTTCCTTGAGGAATCGCTCTGCCACGTCGGTAATATTATCGGTTGGGTGTACGCTTCGAATTTCTTTAGTCATGCGATCTTCAACTAAATCACCATAATCTTGATTGTAAACAGCACTTAGTACCGTATGTAGACAATCTTTTTCAGATAAAAAACCAACTAACCGTTTATGATCATCAAGTACCGGTGCACCGGACAATCGGTATTCTTGCAGTGTTTGAGCGGCTTCGACAATATCAACACCGGGTTTCAAGGTGATCATTGCCGATACCATATAGTCATTTACCAATAGTGAAGTTAACATTTAAATTGCCTCTTTTATTATTTTAAATTATAAATTGTTTTTAACCACGTCGGCCAACTGTGCGGTTAGCCTTTCCACTTGCGATTGATCTTCACCTTCAATCATCACCCGAATGAGTGGCTCGGTACCAGACGCTCTTAGCAATACTCTTCCGCTATCGGCAAGTTCCATTTCCGTTTCTTTGACAGCACTAGCAACCACCGCATTTTTCATCGGATCTTGCCGTTCAGATACTTTGACATTGATCATTTTTTGTGGGAATTTAGTCATGCCTTGCTTCAGTTCGGCTAACGATTTTTGCTCACTAACCATAACGGCTATCACTTGCAGTGCCGCGATAATGCCATCGCCAGTGGTATTTTTGTCCAAGCAGATCAAATGGCCTGAAGATTCGCCGCCGAAATTCCAATTATTATTTTTTAACAGTTCCATAACATATCGATCACCAACATTGGCTCTTAAAAAGTCGATACCATCCGCTTGAAGTGCTTTTTCTAAGCCTAAATTGGACATCAGAGTTCCAACCACGCCGCCTTCTAATCGACCACGTCGATGCGCACCTTTGGCAATGATATAAAGTAATTCGTCGCCGTCAACCACTTCGCCATTATGATCGACCATGATCAAACGATCGGCATCGCCATCGAGCGCTATGCCTAAGTCGGCTTTATTGCCGGAAACTAACTTTGCCAGAGCATCGATATCGGTTGCACCACAAGCTTCATTGATATTCAAACCATCGGGGTGATTAAATACTGGTTGAACATTAGCGCCTAATTCGCGGAAAACCTTGGGACCGATAGAATATGCCGCTCCGTTAGCGCAATCGATAATAATATTAAGTCCTTCGAAGGTAAAATTGGAGGGAATACTGGCTTTGCAAAATTCGATATAGCGCCCGGCCGCGGTTGAAACACGTTTCGCTTTTCCTAATTGTTCCGAGGACACTGTGGTCATTTCTTTATCTAAATAAGCTTCAATCTCATGTTCCACCGAATCGTCTAACTTAGTACCTTGAGCGGAAAAAAACTTGATGCCATTGTCGTAATAAGAATTGTGCGACGCTGAAATAACAATACCTGCAGCCGCCCGAAATGTACGGGTTAAATAAGCAATACCCGGCGTTGGCATTGGCCCCAACAATTGAACATCCATACCCGCAGCGGCGATGCCAGCCTCTAAGGCAGATTCAAACATATATCCTGAAATACGAGTATCTTTACCAATCACGATCCGATCACGGGGATTTTTTCCCAAAACCTTACCCGCAGCCCAGCCGAGTTTCATCACAAATTCAGGGGTAATAGGATATTCACCCACGGTTCCTCTGATCCCGTCCGTACCAAAATATTTCTTCGACATAAAGCGTCCTTTGTATTTAAATTCGATAAAGTCCTGAGTTAGATTCTTAACTCTTAACTCTTAACTCTTAACTCTTAACTCTTAACTATTTTAATTCTTTTATCGCCATAAAAACCTGACGTACGTCATTGGTCTCAGCGACATCATGCACTCGGATAATTTTAGCACCTTTTTGCATGGCAATTAATGCTACCGCCAAGCTCGCCGCTAATCGTTGATCGACCGCGGAGCCGGTTATCATTCCTAGCATCGATTTTCGAGAAAGACCGGCTAAAATTGGGTAGTCTAACTGCGTTAATTGTTCTAAATTCTCTAGCAATTCTAGATTATGTTGCAGATTTTTGCCAAAACCAAAACCCGGATCAAAACTAATCAGTTCTTTTTCGATCCCGCTATTCTCACACGCTTTGGCTCGTTGCAGTAAAAAATGAGTCACATCTTCAACCACGTTTTGATATTCGGGCGCTAATTGCATACTTCTTGGCTGCCCTTGCATATGCATTAAACACACCGGTACTTTAAGTCTAGCAGCCGTTTCCATCGCATTTTCTTGTTGTAGCGCCCTAACGTCGTTAATCATGCTGGCGCCCGCCGAAACAGCGGCTTCCATCACTTCGGCCTTGCTGGTATCAATGGAAATAGCCAGTCCTAAAGAGCTGATTGCCTGGATCACCGGAACAACTCGATCGATTTCTTGCTGAACAGAGACTTTGGCTGCGCCAGGGCGCGTCGATTCACCGCCTACGTCGAGTATATCTGCACCGGCTAATTGCATTTGTTCTGCTCTTTTAAGCGCTAGCTCTGCACTGTTATATTTTGAACCATCGGAAAATGAGTCGGGCGTGATATTGAGAATCCCCATAATTAACGGCGACTGCTGACTATTTTGATAGATAGGATGCACGCGTAATGGGTCCTTAACAATGGAATAAATTAGAAAGCGCAGTAGAGCAACGGTCAATTTTACCCAGATTATCGTAACTTATCTATTCTCAACCGTTTTTAACTGATCCTAACTTAAACACTTGTTATACTTCGCCCAACATTCATTTAGTGCCCCTGATTAACTATGGTTGAGCAAAAAACCACGCATTTTGGTTTCACCGACGTCCCTTTAGAAAACAAACAAGGCATGGTGGCTGAAGTATTTGATTCGGTCGCGGTTAAGTACGACTTAATGAACGATTTGATGTCGGCTGGCGTGCACCGCTTGTGGAAACGTTTTACCATCGAAAAAAGCGGCGTTCGCAGTGGTGGTCAAGTATTAGACCTCGCTGGGGGAACCGGTGATTTAGCAGCGCTTTTCTCACCCATTGTTGGCGAAACAGGGCAAATAGTGCTCGCCGATATCAACGATTCAATGTTAAAAGTGGGACGTGACCGATTAACCGATCTTGGAATAATCGGCAATATAAAATTCGCTCAAGTTAATGCCGAAGCTCTGCCTTTTGAGGAAAACCAGTTCGACTGTATTACCATTGCCTTTGGTCTTCGAAACGTCACTGACAAACAAAAAGCGTTAGCATCGATGTACCGGGTACTTAAACCGGGCGGGCGTTTATTGGTTTTGGAATTTTCTAAACCAAGCAACGAGTTATTCAGCAAGGTTTACGACAGCTATTCATTTAATCTACTCCCCAAAATTGGCAAATGGATCACCGGTGATGAAGACAGTTACCGTTATTTGGCCGAATCTATTCGAATGCATCCGGATCAAGAAACACTGAAAGGCATGTTTGAAAAGGCAGCATTCGAAGATTGTGAATTTCATAATCTGACTGGCGGAATTGTTGCGTTACATCGCGGATTCAAATACTAGATGATTTTATTTATCCGATCGTTAATTATCCAATCGTTCGTCTATTCGATCAGTTTCCAGAGTTCTTATGTCATTTAATCAATTATCTGCTTCCACCTTACAGACCATCGCTCGACGACTTCTTAGTCTAGATGTAGAAGCGAAAAATAAATTGCGAGATTTTGAAGACAAAATAATTCACTTACAAGTCACCAATCTGGATCTCGATTTTTACTTCAGCTTTATAGCGGGCGAGCTTTTTATCAGTGATCAACTCCAAAATGATACCGATGAGACATCGGCTTCAATTAGCGGTCACCTTAACGCCTTTATTGCAGCCGCAACCGCTGATCATTCCGCCGATGCGATTTTTAAAGGTGAATTGCATTTTTCGGGTGAAATAAATACCGCCAAACAATTTCAGCAGTTTGCCCAATCACTTAATATCGATTGGCAAGAACCTTTCGCAAAAGCATTTGGCGACCCAGTGGGCCACAGTATTGCGACAGGCTTACAAAATTTTTCTGGATGGTTATTTAATTCTGCTGATAGCCTGCGCCAAGATATCAGTGAGTACTTACAAGAAGAAGCACGAGTAACACCGACAGACTGTGAACAGCAACATTTTTTTGAACAGGTTGACCAACTGCGTAGTCGAGCCGACCGAATAAACGCGAGAATAACGCAGGTTATAGAAAAGCGTACCTCTCTGCAATCCACCGATCCATTGAGTCAATAATGCGCCGACTATTTATCCTACGAAGAGCCTTTGTCATTAATCGAGTGATGATGCGTTATGGACTCGATGAATTTTTGGCGCCCACTCCATTATCCAAGTTTTCGTTGTTATTTAAGATATTCGCCTTAACCGGCAATAAAAAATCTGATCTCGATCGCGGCGAAAGACTTAATCTGGCGCTAACCGAACTCGGACCCATCTTCGTCAAACTGGGGCAAATGCTTTCCACTCGGCGTGATTTGCTCGACGACGATTTAGCGGAATCTTTGGCCAAGTTACAAGATAATGTCGATCCTTTTTCTAGCCAATTGGCAATTAAAACGGTCGAGCAGCAACTCGGCAAAACACTTGAGCAAGTTTTTGAATCCTTCGAGCAAACTCCGCTCGCATCAGCCTCGGTGGCCCAAGTCCATAGCGCGCGGTTAATCAATGGCGATGAGGTGGTGGTTAAAATTATTCGGCCGGGTATTAAACGAAAAATAATTGCCGATCTTAAATTACTAAAAGTCTTGGCGGAATGGTTTGAGAATAGTTCGGAAGTTGGTAAACGCATTCATCCGAAACAAATTGTCGCGGACTATCAAATATCGTTATTTAATGAGTTGGATCTTCGTATTGAAGCCGCCAATACTACCCAGTTAAAGCGAAATTTCGAAAATTCTGAGATGCTCTATGTCCCTAAGGTCTATTGGCAAGAATGCCGCAAACGGGTAATGGTTCAGGAAAAAATTCACGGTATCCCAATCGGCAACCTAACGGCTCTTAATGATAAAAATGTCGATATGAAGACGCTTGCCCATCGCGGCGTGGAAATATTTTTCACTCAAGTTTTTCGCGACAGCTATTTTCATGCGGATATGCATCCTGGCAATATTTTTGTCAATGCAAGCGATCCCAACGACCCAAGCTATATTGCTATTGATTGCGGCATCATGGGTACGTTAAATGAGTCCGATAAACGATATTTAGCGCAAAATTTTGTTGCTTTCTTTAATCGTGATTATCGTCAAATTGCCGAACTTCATGTGCAATCTGGCTGGGTTTCCAGCAAGGTTTCCATTGAGGAATTTGAATCGGCCATTCGAACCGCATGCGAGCCGATATTTGGCAAGTCGCTGGATGAGATTTCATTTGGTCACTTTTTAATCCAATTATTTCAAACCGCCAGACGTTTTGAAATGGAAGTACAGCCGCAATTAGTGTTACTGCAGAAAACCTTACTCTATATTGAGGGCTTAGGACGGCAGCTCTATCCGAAATTGGATTTATGGGAAACCGCTCAGCCATTCCTAAAAAAATGGTTAGCAGATACCTACGGCCCAAAGGCCGCCTTTAACAAAATCAAACAAAAAGCACCGAAATGGTTGGAAGAGTTACCGGATATGCCCGAAAAAATTAGCGCCTTTTTAAATGCCAGTAGTCGGCAGTCCGACCAGCAAAGCTCGTTAATTGAATCGATTGATTCGTTAAAACAGTCGCAGCAAACTTCCGGCAAGCGGATCCGTTGGGCAATGTTAGGTTTAACCTTTATGCTAGCCAGTTTAACCTCTAGCCCCGAGTGGCTGGCAGCAGAATGGCTGAAAGGTCTGCTGGTCGGCTTGTCATTGGCAAGTTTTGTGGTATCTTTTGGGGCTTGATATATCATTTTTTGGCCGCATTTTAGTTTTCCGGCTTTTAACCTAACTGATTCAAGACAAAGAGGTCACTATGGATGGGATTAACTATGGATAATTGCCTGTTTTGCAAAATTGAAAAAGGCGAAGTACCTGCAGATAGAGTCTATGAAGACGATGATGTGGTAGTTTTCAAAGATATCGCGCCAAAAGCCAAAGTGCATTTATTAGTGATCCCAAGAAAGCATATTGATGGATTAAATGATTTGTTACCGGAAGATCAGGCATTAATCGGCAAAATGATGCTATTGTTGCCCAAATTAGCCAAGCAACAAGGGCTTGATGAAGGATTTAGGACTATAATTAATACCGGAAAAGGTGGCGGACAGGAAGTATTCCATTTACACATTCATTTATTAGGTGGCGGGCATTTGCCTTTTGCTTAATTTTCGAAACATTGATTGACTTTGGTTGTCTAGAAATAGGCTAAACCAATCAACTTTAAAAAGAGAAGAGAATAAATATGGGCCCAAGTATCTGGCAGTTACTGATTGTACTGGTTATCGTTATTTTACTTTTTGGTACAAAACGTCTGAAGAATATCGGCAGCGATTTAGGTGGAGCGCTAAAAGGCTTCAAAAAGGCCGTCGATGATGGTGGCAAAAAAACAGAAGAGTCGATTAAGGACGAGAAAAAGTCAGAAGTGATCGAAGGCGAAGTCGTCAAAGAAGAAGACAAGGTCGAAAAATAAAGGTTCGCAAAGTATGAGTTTTTGGGAGCTATCTCTTGTTGGTGTTATTGCACTGATTGTTCTTGGACCTGAACGGCTTCCAAAAGCCGCTCGCGCCATTGGTTTATGGGTAGGGAAAGCAAAACAAGGGTTTGAGTCAATCAAGACTGAAATCGATAGAGAACTAAAAGTTAAAGAACTGCAGGAGCAATTACTTGCTCACAAAGAAGAAATTGAAAACGATTCTTCTTTAGGCGCTCTAAAAGATGATTTGGACAATTCAATAAATACCATCCATTCACAAACCGCCCAGTTAAACCAAACAATCAATTCAGCTGATACATTGCTTAATGATAAATCGATTAGTTCTAGTTCTGAGGTGGACGAAGACTCTACTACCATTACTGGTGATTCCGATTCAAATCAAAAAACTTCAAAATAAGCTGTTAAGAAATTGACTATGAAAGAGCAACACACGGCAAGTACACCCGAAAAAGACATGCCATTGATTTCCCATTTATTGGAACTAAGAGATCGTCTCCTGCGCATGATCTTGTCGATACTTTTTGTGTTTTTAGCCACCTTTTACTGGGCAAATGATATCTATTTACTACTCTCTGCGCCACTTTTAGCTCACTTGCCAGAAAGTTCAAGCATGATTGCCACAGATATCATTTCACCATTCTTGACGCCGTTCAAAATGACTGCAGTTTTATCTGTTATCGTCGCTATGCCTTATATTTTGCATCAGGCATGGGGATTCGTATCACCTGGACTATATCGACATGAAAAACGCTTTGCCTATCCATTACTTTTTTCTAGTATTGCGTTATTTTATAGCGGTTTAGCATTTGCCTATTTTGTCGTTTTCCCGATGGCATGGAAGTTTTTGATCGGCGCTGCTCCAGAGGGAATAAACGTTACCCCTGACATAGCAAGCTACTTAGACATCGTACTAAAAATGTTTTTCGCTTTCGGCGTCGCTTTTGAAATACCGGTTGCCACCATATTAATGGTTTGGTCCGGTTTAACCACGGTTGAAAGCCTCCGGCAAAAACGCCCCTATGTGATTGTCGGCGTATTCGTTATCGGTATGTTATTAACGCCTCCCGATGTTATTTCACAAATATTACTCGCGGTACCGATGTGGATCTTGTTTGAGTTAGGTTTGATATTTGCGACAATGGGCAAAAAGACGGAATCTGACGTTGATAAAAAAGAATCAGAGCAATCGAATAATTAAATTGAAGGAAACTCGCATGAAAAAGCCTCTTGTAAACCTCTTAAGCATCACTCTATTTTTGGGATTCAGCAATCTTGCAATGGCAGATTTGCAATCCGATATTATCGGTTGTTCTGCGACTGAAAATACCACCGACAGACTCGATTGTTACGATACTGTGGCTAAATATTACAAAACCCGTCCACAAGCGGCGAAGTCCAGCGATACAATCGCTAACGATGTGCCTACTCCAGTGCCGACAGCGGCAGTAAATCCCATAACACCTTCTCCGTCATCAAATGCCAAAATACCTCAAATATCCGCCAGCGAAGCTTTCGGGCAAGCTGACTCAGTAGGCCTACAATCCATTCAATCTCGAATTGTGGGTGATTTCACCGGTTGGGACAAAGGGTTGAGGTTGACTCTTGAAAATGGCCAAGTTTGGAAAGTGACTAGCCGTAAGTCCGGTTACAAGAAAATGAAAAACCCTGCCGTAACCATCTCCCGTGGAGTGCTTGGTTCGTTTGATGCCACGGTTGAGGGTCTAAACGCTAAGGCTAAAGTTCGCCGAGTAAAATAGATTTATCTCTAAAGCTATTTAAAGCGAAGTCGCACTCGCGGAAGTCTTAGGATTAGCCATTTTTCAAGGTGCTTGAGAGCTTCTTCGCTGTTATCTCCCCCTGTGTCGTTAGGTATCCGCTTTTCGGCATTCAAAAATTAAAAAAACTACCAAATAAATCGATTTTTTTCCGCAAACCACTGATTCCTCTGCTACATTTATAAAACAATGATTTAAATTAGTGACTTTTTGAAGTGATTGGAGACTTCATTATTTACAATTAAACATTAAAACTCCAATCCGTCCTACAAACAGCCATTAAATAAATACCAAAACGCTAAAGGTGATCCAAACGATGTTTTTCGGTAATAAACAAAAAATTGAAGAGTTAGAAGCCAAAAATCTGCAGCTAACCGGTCAGCTTAAGCAAGCCCAACAGGAAACCGAATCGGCACAGGCAGAAAGCGCCGAGCTAAGCGAGCAGCTTAGTGGAAAAGACGAAAAATATGCCGAAGTGAAACAAATCGTATTGATTTTACTCGATTCTTTAAGTCTGGTTGCAGATATTCGAGAATCCGTAGCGAACCTGGCAACTCGAATAATCGAAAAAGACAAAGCGATGAGCAATCTCAACGAGGTTTTTACACAGTCAACGACAGTACTTAACAGCATTTCTTCAACAGTTACCGATATAGGAACTCGCGCCAGCCAAAGTAGCGAAAAAATGGGTAGCTTAAGAGAGGTTTCCGATAGTATCGCCAATTTTGTCAGTGTAATTACCAATATTTCTGATCAGACCAATTTACTGGCTTTAAATGCTGCAATCGAAGCTGCAAGAGCAGGCGATCAGGGACGCGGATTTGCGGTGGTTGCCGACGAAGTACGCTCCTTAGCGCAAAATACAGGAAATGCCACTAGCGAAATAGGTAGCTTAATCGATACCATCGATAGCGATTCAGAAACAGCCGCCAATCAAATTAATCAGCTGTGCGAATATACCGCAACCATTGCAGAGCAAAACAATACCCTAGACGATTCCTATCAACATATCCTAACTTCATCTAAAGAGATGCGAGACGTGATTAACAGTTCTGCATTAAGTGCGTTTATTCAAACAGTAAAACTGGATCATATTGTTTGGAAAGCTGATGTTTATGGGGTAATTTTCGAAAATTCGAGCAAATCTATTGATGATTTTGCGCGCCACACTAATTGCCGCTTGGGAAAATGGTATTACGAGGGAGACGGCCGAAATTACAGTTCACACCATTCTTATACCGCTATCGAAGAGCCGCACAAGCGAGTCCATGCCGCAGGCGTAGAGGCAATGTTAGCGTCGCAATCGAATGATGCCAACGCATCGAAAGAATCACTTAGAAAGATGGAAGACGCTAGCGTAGAGGTCTTTCGACATTTAAGTGCCTTAGAGAACGCCTCGTAAATTCTTGGCCAATTCCCTAAGAACGTCAAATCGATATAATCCCTCTATTAGAGGGATTTTTTTACCCTTTAATAGGCTTTTTTGACTATTCGATTGAAGTTGTTAACATAGGAGCATCGACATATAACACGAATAATAAAAGAGTCTTAAATGGAAATAGTTGCGAACAAGTTAGTCGATATTTTACTGTTTCCACCCGGCTTAAACTTGATCCTTTTATTGGCTGGCTATTTTCTACTCAAACGTAAAAGAAATATTGCCGTTGGGCTGTTTATTTTTTCTATTTCAACACTCTTTTTATTCAGTTTACCCGTTATTTCTAATTCACTAAACGCCAGCTTGCAAAATGAACCGGCGCTCAGTCAAGCGGTCGTTATAAATTACGCAAAATCAAATCGAAGAGATGTCGCCATTGTGGTTTTAGCCGGTGGACGTATTGCGCTAGCGCCTGAATACGGAGATATCGATACCGTCAGTGCTTTTACATTGCAAAGAATTCACTACGCTGCTTGGTTACATCAAAAAACCCAATTCCCGATGTTAGTTTCTGGTGGCAGTGTTTTTGGTGAAGCCACCGCTGAAGCCGTATTAATGAATCAAGCGCTAATATCAGCATTTAATATCGCCCCAAAATGGATCGAATTTGAGAGTAAAAATACCGCCGAAAACGCGCAATTCTCTGCAAAGATTTTAGCTCGCAATAAAATTTCTGAAATTCTACTAGTGACCCACAGTAACCATATGCAACGCGCCAAAATTGCTTTTGAAAAAACCGGTTTGAAGGTTGTCGCAGCGCCGACTGTATTTAGCTCTACAAAATCCAATTGGCGCGATTACTTTCCTAGCGCTAAAGCGCTTTACACCAGTCAACTGGCGCTTCACGAAAAAGTGGGGCGATTTTGGTATGCCATTCGCTATCAATAAATAGTTATAAATTTAACTGTTATCAATTTAGGGAAAATTAAACTATCAAAAGCCTATTAACGCCTTTTCTAATCAAATTGCTAACTAGCCGTTGGTTAAGGAAGCGTCGGCGAGATTGGTTTTGGTGTAAAGGGCTTATTTATCCAGAAATCAACAAAATTCATTTCTACTTTAGATTAAACGATCCTTATTGTTTTCTTTTACTACAAGCTTTGCCTGAATTGTTAAAAACTGATAATAACGGTCAACCACTTACTGACGAAGAAATTCGAGAAAAAGTAAATGTCGAGATTTTATTGTGGCTACCAGCTGAATTAAACGTCGAAAAAGATAAACAAGCTTACTATGCTCTTTCTGATGCCAAAATACTTGCTCAAGATTACGGCCTATTTTTTCCATCAACAACGAAACTTCCCGAAGAACAACTGACTATAAAAGCGACCCGCATATTATTAGCCAACAAAAATACCTGCCATTTATTTTCGCTTTGTAATCAGTTAGCGGAGGCTCTTTGGCAAAATGATAGCAAGCTTGTTGCCCGCCTAGAACAATCGTTTGGACATTTAGGAGAACCAAGCTCGTCAAGTATGTTACAAAAAACTGTAGTAAAACTCCAGAAGTCCGGTCATTATCAATCAGGAATGCTGCATTATGCCGGCGAATGGTACTGGGGGATTGATCGTTTGTGGCATTTGTGGAATCGGCTTAATCGCCAGGAGAAAACTGTCGGTAATTTCGAACGATCATTCAAGCCTTACCTAAGCCGCCATCCAAAATTATTAGGCAGGAACAGTAATGATGTACAAATAAAGCAAGAGATAAAAGCGAATGAATGCATCGATTTCTACTTTTCGTTTCGTAGCCCTTATTCCTACCTTGCCGTAGAAAGGATATTCGCTATCGCCAAGCGCTACACATTAAAAGTCAATATAAAACCAGTTTTACCCATGGTGATGAGAGGTTTAATGGTCCCTAAAATTAAGAGGCTATATATCGTTCATGACGCAAAACGCGAAGCTGAACGATACCAAGTTCCTTTCGGAAAAATTTCTGACCCGCTAGGTGGCGGCGTAGAAAAATGTATGGCGTTATTTTTTTACGCCCAACGACAAGGTAAAGAACAAGCGTTTGTTGCAAAATTTTCGGCAGCGATTTGGTCAAAAGGTGCAAATACTCGCACAATCCATGTTTTGCAAAGATTATCTCAATCAATAGGTCTCAATTGGCAGCAAGCGAAAGATTTATTGACTGACGAAAGCTGGCAAAAACAGGCCGAAGTAAATCGTCGACAACTCAATGAGTTGGGTTTGTGGGGAGTGCCTTGTTTTGTCTATAAAGGACAAACCTTTTGGGGACAAGATCGAATTATTCATCTCGAAAAAAGGATTCAAAGCAACCATTATCAACCGTCTTTTTGTAAAAACGAAAAATAAACATTTTCAATATATTCAATAACTATTCAATATTTATCGTTGGATTGCGAAACGGCTTATTGCTAACATAAAATTGCTGAAGACAAAAAATAGCTTTAATAAAAATAGCAAATGAAAGGAAAACAACGATGACGGTAGCTAAAAACATTAATCTGATTGCAGCAGGTATTCTTCTTTTTTTCGTTCTGGCCTGTAGTAGCGGCAATGACAATATAACTTCAACGCAATATGCACAACAGATGATTGACCTCAGGCCAACCTGTGGTAACTTTCCAAGCAAAGAGAGTTGCGAAGTATTTGAATACCCTATCGATTCAAATAAAAAGCGAGAATACATATTGCATGTTCCTGAAGGAGAAATAGAAAGCTCACCACCGTTATTCATTTTTCTGCACGGCGGAGGCGGCTCGGCGGGCACAACACCATTATTTTTTGGAATTCGAACTTTTTTAGCGTCTACCAAGTATGTTGGTGTATTTCCAAATGCTCGATTAAACGAAAGAGGCTTTAGATCATGGGACTTTGACGATGTAGAGTTTATCGACGAAGTTATTACCCGTCTTATCGCCTCAAATAATATCGACCCTGATAGAGTTTTCATCTTTGGCTTTTCCAACGGTGGCTTTCTTGCAAACTATTTGGCTTGTAAAATCCCGAGCCGAGTAACTGCAATCATTAGCCATGCAGGTAATTTACTGGCGCCTCTTGCCGATCCGATAAACAACTGCGCCACTGATGGCAACGTGGCGATACACCATATTCATGGTAACGCCGATGATATAATTCCCTACCAAGGCGTAGAAGATGGCATATTGTCCGCTGAAGCAGCGATAAACGAATGGAGCATAGCCAATCAATGCGATGCCGCTTTTATCAATTCAGAAGCTTTTGATCTGGTACCAGATATCGAGAACAACGAATCGGTGACTCGACGTTACCAAAATTGTATCAAGCCGGTAGAACTAACTACGATTGATGGTGCAGGCCATTTACCAAGATTCGACCTTGCTAGATTATCAGAATTAATGTCCGATTTTTATCAGAATTCTACCAATCAATAACGCCCTCCAATCTTTAGTAAAAGTGTCGGAATAGTACTCGGCACTTTTATTTATCACATTTCTACTGGCTTCTATTTTTCACAAAACACTTTCCTCACTTTTTTCAAACGTGACAGATTGTTAATTACCATAGCTAAATATTAAATCGAATTTTAAATTGGTCGTGCAACACGAACAAAATATAATTCATAAATATTGCTATATATCTGTACATAATTCTGTTTATACATTAATATCCTGCGTAATAATTCATATATAGGTATAAAAATGAAGATAAAACTAGCAATTATCGGTTTCGGAAATGTCGGCCAAGGACTTGCGCAAATACTTGAAGACAAAAATTCCCTTTACAAACAATCGTTTAATGCCGACTTTTCGATAGTAGCTATTTGTGACTTATACAAAGGCAGTGTTTATGATCCCGATGGACTCAACAACGAGACCTTATTGAGCACCGTCAATAGCGGAAAATCGCTCGAAACTATCGATACACCTCACCAAGGCTGGGATGCATTAACCACCATTAAAGAGAGTAACGCAGACATCATTATCGAGTTGGCGTTTACCGATCTCAAAACCGGCGAACCGGCACTATCTCACATGACAGCAGCCTTTGAGTCTGGCAAACATTTTGTCACCACCAATAAAGGACCGGTTGCACTGCATTATAAAACGCTTAAAAGATTGAGTGAAAAGCACGGTTTAATGGCTGGTATTGAAGGCACGGTGATGAGCGGTACGCCGACACTTCAGTTGGGTAAGGATTCATTAATGGCTGCCAATATTCAGTCCATTGAAGGCATTTTAAATGGCACCACAAATTACATGCTAATGCGTATGGAAGCCGGTTTGGACTATGAGTCAGCGCTAAAAGAAGCTCAGCAAAAAGGCTATGCAGAGGCCGATCCAACAGGCGATGTTGATGGATTTGATGCCTCGGCAAAAGTGGTTATTTTAGCAAATTTATTAATGGGAGCAGAATTATCCATGGATGATATTGACCGCACGGGTATGAGCACCTTATCCACCGACGAAATTAAAAACGCCAATGATTTAGGCCAACGTTGGAAAGTTTTGGGTCATGTCGATCGAAATTCCGATGGTAGTTTTAATGCTTGGGTAAAACCAGTACAAATTGACCAGTCACATCCTTTAGCCAGTGTAGGCGGCGCGACCAATGCAGTAACATTTTCGACCGAATTAATGGGCGATGTCACCTTGATCGGCGCAGGTGCTGGCCGTATAGAGACTGGTTATGCGGTGGTTGAGGATATTATTCAAATTGCTAAGCATATGAATGATTAATCTAGCTTAAATATAGCCAATTAGAATAGAAGCAAATTAGTAAAATCTTGGAGCAGTAGATGAAATGTTTAATTAATGGCGAATGGACAGGCCTCAAAAATCAAATGAATGTTGTCGATCCCTATGATCAACAGATCATTGATACGGTACCGGTCGCCACCCGAGAGGAAATGACTCAAACCATCAATTATGCGGTTGACGGTGCAAAAAACGCTGCGGCAATGCCTGTGCACCAACGCTGCGAAATTTTACGTAATGTCGCAGAAGCATTACTCGAAGATAGCGAAACGTTCGCCCAAATTATTGCCCGAGAAGGCATTAAGACCATTCGAGAAGCTCGAGGGGAAGTAAGACGATGCGTAGAGACCTTAAGAGTCGCCGGCGAAGAAGCGAGAAACATTGTTGGCGAAACCATTAATTTCGACCAAATGCCCGGTAGTGAAAACCGAATCGGCCATTACATTCGAATCCCCGTCGGTATCATCGCTGCTATCACTCCGTTTAATGATCCATTGAATTTGGTTGCGCATAAAATCGGACCTGCCATTGCGGCGGGAAACGCTGTCATTCTCAAACCTCACACTGAAACGCCATTGAGTGCGCTAATGTTGGCTGAATTATTCGATAAAGCAGGTTTACCTAAGGCTGTATTACAAGTAGTCACAGGAGCTGGACGGGAGATCGGCGATACACTAGTAATGGACTCCAGAGTTCGAATGGTGTCCTTTACCGGCGGTCGTAGCACTGGTGAAAAAATATTAAGTAAAGCCGGACTTAAAAAAATGGGTTTGGAATTAGGCAGTAATTCAGCAGCAGTAGTAATGGCTGACGCCGATTTTGACAAAGCGGTTGCATCAACGGTGAGCGGCGCATACTGGGCGGCTGGCCAAAACTGTTTACACGTGCAAAGAATTTTAGTTGAAGATTCAATTTATGAAAAATTTAAGCAAGCCTTTGTCGCCAAAGCGGGCACCTACAAGCTTGGTAGCAAACTTGATGACGCCACTGATATGGGTTGCATTATTCATGAACAAGCAGCGCAAAATATTGAAGAACTATTAAACGACGCGCTCAACAAAGGTGCCGATTTAGTTATGGGCGGAAGGCGCGACGGTACGCACTTTCAGCCAACCTTGATAGAAAACGTTCCAGCCGAAGCGCGGCTGCATCAAGAAGAAGTCTTTGGTCCTGTTTCATTGCTCTATCGTTTTAGTGATTTAAACGAAGCTATCAGTATCGTCAACAATGTCGATTTTGGATTACAAAATGGCATTTTTACTAAAGATTTATCAACCGCCATGAAAGCCGGACAGCAAATGGAGTGTGGCGGCGTTTTAATTAATGATACCGGCGATTATCGAATTGATGCAATGCCATTTGGCGGCGTAAAAGGCTCAGGGATCGGTCGTGAAGGATTAAAATTCGCGATTGAGGAAATGACCGAAATCAAAATGTTTTGTTTTAACCTATGAATTAGGCCCGACGACAAAAATTCGTCTTATTACTTTCTAAAATATAAAATTAAGGAAACACAATGACCGTTCCACAAGGTTTCGCAGCTGCGAAAATACTTTCTCCAAAAAGAAATACCACCAATGCAACCGACGTTAACCAACTTGCGTTAGAGCAATTAAGTCATTACGGAATTGATGAAAACACAGAGTACGGACAAGCGCTTAAAGATACTGTTACCAATTTGTATAACGCCCAATCGGACATGTCACGCTTATGGCAGATTACCAATGAAACCATTAACGATTTGGATAAAAAAGACAAGATCGCATATTTTAACGCCAAACGTTTTTTATCGTTTCAGCTAGCAAAAATTCTAGACGGATTACAAAATCCTTTCCGTAAAACCGCACAAAGTTTGAACAACAATGACACTACCCAAATGGCAAAAGGCAGTTATCCTTTGTTTGATAACATTACCGCAATCTTTTCGGCGACACCGGTGATCGCTAGAACTGCCACTTATATTTACGCTTGTACCGAATGGGTTGACGATGCCTTCCAAGGCAAAGAAATGACTCACCAGATTTATTCTCGATTATTAAACCCCACTTCTATTTCATTGGCCAACGCCATTGTTGATTTAGAAGCTGGTCCTTACACGGCCGATTATATGGCATGGAATTTTAATAGTGGAATGGCGGCTATCGACTCGTTACTTGCAAATGTTTTAAGTTACGGCGACGTTTTATTAGTTTCTCGAAATATCTACGGTGGTGTTCATCAGTTATTAGTCGATCATTTTGCCCGTAAAGATAAAATGAATATTCAAATTGAGTGGTTCGACGGTTATACCACCGAAGACTTCGCCGAGCGATTTGACCAGATTAAAACGAAATACGCTGAGCGCTTGGTCAATAACCAACTGCACGTCTATATTGAATCGCCATGTAACCCCCACGGTTATATGTTAGATGTACCCGGTATTTGCCAATACACCCACCAAAGTGGCGACCATTTAGTGATGCTCGACTCGACCCTGGCAACACCGGTATTGAATAAACCGTTGCAAAGAGAAGATAAATCCGAACGGCCTGACTACGTTATGCACAGCTATACCAAAGACATCTCAGGCACCGGCGCGGTCACTTCTGGAGTGATCATCGGTGAAGGGTATCGAATGTTTATTCCTAAAGGCGGCGAAGCCAATGGCCTTTCTTGGGAAAAATGCATGTTTTGGGACGTCTATTACATTAAAGGGGCGTTTTTGGCATCCGACTTGGCATATGATGTTTTAACTGGTATGAAAACGTTAGAGCAACGCGTTTTAAAGAAAACCATTAATACCATCGCTTTTGCAAATTTCCTTGCTAGCCATGAAGATTTTCGAGTAAATTCTCACTCAGTCGAAGGTAATGAAAACTACGCTTTAAGGGAAAAGTGTTTGACCAATGGCATGCCCTGCTCACTGTTTACGGTCGATATGGAACACGCCGGCATTGGCCGCGACACCTTCGCCAGTTTCTTCGATGGACTAGAACCTGGCTTTAGTTTAATGGTCAGCATAGGACAAACCAACAGCATGATTTTATGTCCTGCTTTAACCTCGCATTCTGAATTATCGGCTGCGGCAATGGAAGAAGCTCGAATCTATCCGACCACCATGCGTATATCAATGGGCAACGAAAACGTCAAAGACTTAATTGCAGCGTTCGTCAACGCGGCGAGGACGCATATCGATCCGATTAAGCCGGGCTTTAGTCAAAAATTTATGGCAAGTCACAATGTGGACGCAATGGTCGAAGAAATAACTGTCGAGATTTACCGCAAAAACATTACAAACGGACCTAAGTTAGAAGATTTATTGGCTGACTAATGTTTTAATGAACAATAAGTAAAATCGTGACCATTAGCGCATTTTTTTGGATAAATAATAGTCCAAAATAATGCGCTTTTGGCGCCTAGAAAGTGTGAAAGAAACATGAAAAAACTTGATAATATCGACTTAGAAATTCTTGCTGAGTTGTACGCCGATTCTAGAATTACTAATAAAGATCTTTCTAACAAAGTAGAAATTGCTGCGTCAACCTGTCTTGAGCGGGTTAAACGACTGCAATCTTCTGGCGTAATAAAAGCCTTTAGTTTGGATATCGATTATAAATCCGTCGGCGGTAATATCGAAGCAATGACCTCGGTCCGACTAAGCAAACACAGTAGCAAGACGATTCAGGACTTTAAACGGCAACTGGTAAAATGTCCCGAAGTTCTTCGAGTTTTTCATATGGGTGGAGAAAATGACTTTCTACTGCATATTACCGTAAAAGATACTGAACATTTAAGAGATTTTGTTTTTCGTTCAATTACTTCGCGCGAAGAAGTCTCTCATTTAGAAACAGCTCTTATCTACGAACAATTAACCAGCAGTACCTTACCCGCTTATCAATAAACACGCCGGTTAATTTTTCGATCACTTGTTTGGCATAGTTAGCATCGGCAAAACCTTACTTCGTCGATGTTCAAAAATTAGTGATGTTTCAACATTTTGAATTTCTGCCCGTGAGGTAAACTCCCGAAATATCAAGTTTCTCAAGTGAGCCGTATTGTATACTGCAACGTGAACATTAAAGTCATTTTCTCCACCCATATGAAAAATTTGCATCACTTCAGGCAGTTGTAATAAATCATCTCTCAACTGGTCCGCCAAATCTTCCTTATGCTTCACCATTTTTACCGCGGCCATCGCTTCAATATGACCAGAAAATTCTGCCAAATCGAGTTCACACTGGTAGCCTTTTATAACCCCCTGTTTTTTCAGCCTTTTAACCCTTTCCTGACAGGTCGAAGTCGCTATATTGATTTTCTCCGCCAGTTCTTTATTAGTAATGTCGGCGTTTCTATACAAAATCGACAGAATATCAGAATCAATTTTATCGAGTAGCTTCATTTTTGTTGGATGCCTAAATTGGAATAATGGGGGAATTATGCCTAATTTACCTAGATATTCAATTAAATAATAAATAGGAAGACTTCACAAACCTAGCTTTTTCGGTTTAACCGATTTGATATTCACGGTAAACTTGCGCTATTAAGTGCTACGAGTTCCACAGATAAAAAGATATGTCTCAAGTTAAGCAAACATTTATTGAATTGGCAATCAAACGCCAAGCGCTCAAATTTGGTGAATTCACTCTCAAATCTGGCCGACTAAGCCCCTATTTCTTCAATGCAGGCTTCTTTAATCAAGGCGAAGACCTAGCAGTCTTGGGAGATTGTTATGCCGATACGCTAATTGAAAACGCTGCCGATTTTGATATGTTATTCGGACCGGCTTACAAAGGTATTCCGCTAGGCTGTACCACCGCTATCTCTCTCGCTAGAAAATATGCTCGCGATTTACCTTTTTGTTATAATCGCAAAGAAGCCAAAACTCACGGTGAAGGCGGAAATCTGGTAGGAGCGCCTTTAGCTGGGAAAGTACTAATTGTCGATGACGTAATAACGGCTGGTACCGCCATTCGAGAGTCAATCGACTTGATTAAGCAAGCTGGTGCAATACCCGCCGGAGTGCTAATTGCTTTAGATCGACAAGAAAAAGGCAAAGGTGAACTTTCTGCCATCCAAGAAATCGTAAAAGAATACAATATGCCAGTTTATGCTATTATCAATTTAGACGATTTACACCTTTACATTAAAAGCCGCGAGAATTTACAAGAATATCTAGGTTCAGTGGCTGCATACCAGCAACAATACGGTGTATCCAATAACAATTAAGGTAGTTCGCATTTGAAAAATATGAGATTGACAGCTTTTTTATTCCTTCTGGTTAGCTCGTTAGCCAGCCAATCTGTATATGCTAAAAACTACTATCGTTACGTCAATGAAAAAGGCTCAGTTGAAATAAAGGATAAAATCACCAAAGAAATGGAACTAGCCGGATACGACGTCATTAGTGAGCTTGGGAAACTCCTTAAGCATGTTGCCCCAACCAAAACATTGGCAGAGCTAGATGCTGACCGGTTAAGAAAAATTGACGAGCGAAACAAAAAAATCGAGTTTCAACAGCAATTGCGAAGAGACGCTGATCTATTAAGACAATTCAGCTCTATTGGCGATATTATTCGCAATCGAGATTCTCAACTGCTGGCACTTGAACAGCGGATTAGAATTCAGCATAGCAAAGAAGATTTACTTAACCTGCAATTAGAAGATCAGCAACAACAAGCTGCTACTTACGAACGACTAGGGCAAAAAGTCGCTAAATCACTGCTAAAAGACATTACTGCCTCGCAAGATCAAATCGCCAACAATCGATTAAATACTGAAATTTTAGAGAAAGAAAAGATTAGAGTTGAAAAAAGTTTCGAGCGCGACATCATCCGCTATAAGGAACTTGAAAGTGTCCGTATGGCATTACGAAAAAATGCCCGCGAAAAGAAAGGAACCGAACCAATTATTTATGATTGTCCGGATAGTCAAATATGTAATAGAGCTTGGCAATTAGCTCAAATATACGCACGAGATTTCGCCACCGGTAAAATTGAAATTATCACTAACTCGCTTATTCTTACCAGTCGGCCAGAAAAGGAGACCGATTTAGCAATATCTTTTTCAAGAATTCCGGCACCCGAAAATAAAATGCAGATTGTTCTCGAAGTTTCCTGCGCTCCCGAAGAGCCCGGTGTTGCTTATTGCAAAACCGAAAAAGTTAAACAAATCAGGAAGAATTATCTGGAATATCTAAAACGTCGGATGAACAAGTAAACAGCAAAGCTCGTTTTGACTATTCGCTGATCCCAGCTAATACCAATCGCCATTGCACATCCCACTGATCGACTGGATCTATTCGGAATTTCGATCGAACAAATTGTTGTATTCGACCCTCGACAATTGAGGTTAATAGTTTTGCAATCGCCGCAGAATTTAAGGTTGATTGGCTATTCTTAACCGCTTCATTTCGATGTAACTGTTTTAATTCCACCTCGATCCGATCAAAAATTTGCGATATTCTATCTTTTAGTCGCTGTGTTTCACCGAGCAGTACTTCACCCGTTAACAGACGACTAATGCCTGGATTCTTAGCGCTGAAACCGAGTACTAATTGGCAAATTTTATTGTGCTTTTCAAATACGTCGATCTCATCATTACTGATTTGATTGATTCGGCTAAACAGACTCTCCTCCGAAAAATCGAGTAGCGACTCATACATTCGCGCTTTACTTGGAAAGTGCCGATAAAGCGCTGCTTCCGAAACACCAACCTGCTTGGCGAGCCTTGCAGTGGTGATGCGCTCCGATAATTCTTGCTCTAACATTAAAGCGAGATTTTGCAGGATGTCTTGTTTTCTATTTTTCTTTTTTTCAGTCATCGACACAATTCCTTAAAAATCTAGGTTGAGCCGACTATCGACCATTAACATTTGCTGCTTAAATAGTTGTTTCATTTTAGTAATGCCTTCGTCAGTTTCCGATTCGAATCGGATCACCAGATTCGGGGTTGTATTGGACGCTCTAACGAGCCCCCAACCTTCCGCAAATTCGACCCTGACGCCGTCTATATTGATGATTTTTCCGTCGCCGAAAATTCCCTGACTAGCAAGCTGCTCAACGAACTTATGTTTCTTTTCATCAGTTATCGCCACATTAATTTCTGGGGTAGCTATGCTATTAGGCAAGGCTGCAAAAATATCGACCGACTTTCGAGTATCCGCCGATAATATTTCCAGCAACCTAGCAGCTGTGTATAACGCATCGTCAAAACCATACCAACGTTCCTTAAAGAAGATATGGCCGCTACATTCTCCGGCTAATAATGCCCCTGTTTCACGCATTTTTGCTTTCACCAACGAATGACCAGTTTTCCACATGATTGGATGACCGCCATTTTTGGAAATTACCTTGGCCAAATGTTTACTACATTTCACGTCATAAATAATGTCGGCGCCGGGATTACGCGATAATACGTCCATCGAATAAAGCATCATTTGTCTGTCTGGCCAAATAATATTTCCATCCGAATCGATAACACCCAGTCTGTCTCCGTCGCCATCAAATGCTAAACCAATGTCGGCTTTTTCGGACTTAACTAATTCAATCAATTCCTGTAAATTTTCTGGTTTACTTGGGTCTGGATGATGATTTGGAAAATTACCATCGACCTTACAATATAGACCAATGACTTCACAGCCTAACGCCTGCAGCAATTGTGGAGCGACTTTACCTGCCACACCATTTCCACAATCCACGGCCACTTTAAGCGGTTGTGTGAGCGCAACGTCGCCGGTCACCTGGCTAATATAATCTTGCATAATTGAAGTGCTTTCTTGACTACCTTGGCCCTTCATCATATTGCCAGTATCAATGCGTTTTTTAAGCGCCAAAATGTCATCGCCAGACAATGTGTGCCCCGCTATAACGATTTTCAGGCCATTGTAATCTTTTGGGTTATGGCTTCCCGTTAATACAACACCGCTGCTTGAATCTAAATAATGAGTTGCGAAATAGAGCAATGGCGTTGGCACTTCGCCAATATCAATAACGTCTCGACCACTTTCAACTAATCCTGCCTTAAGCGCTTCGACTAGCGAAGGTCCAGAAAGCCGGCCGTCTCTGGCAACGACCACTCGTTGCTCACCTCTTTCAAACGCTTCGCTTCCGATCGCTCGGCCAATTTCCTTAACGATATGTTCATTTAGCGTATCACCAACAATACCTCTTATGTCATAGGCCCTAAAGATAGACGCAGGCACTTCGTCTGGCTGCTTACTCTCACTAGGACTAATTACTTCAAGCGCTGACGATTTGTCTTCTAACGCCGCAATTAGTGAGCTCGGTTTTGCTTCGTTAGTCAATGCCGGTTGGCTAGACTTGGCTGCGGGCTTTTCCGAGCTTTCCTTTTTTTGCCCCATTTCAAATCCTTCTCGAGTAAGCGTTTGCGACATATCAGAAAATATCTGTAATTCATAATCAATGGCTGCAATTGGTGTATCAGTTTTAGAACTGTCAATTAACCAGCGGAGGAAACCAGAGGCATCACTTCGCACTTTGGTTTGCAAATTCTTCAGTCCGAAAAAACCACCCACTGCAACCAGCGACAAGACTAAAATAAGGCCACCGAAAAACAGCATTAGCTCTAATTCCGATGAGAATTTTTCGGGTTCAGCTGGCCAAAAGGCCACTCGCCATTGGGTTGAATTAAGCCGCGCAACCCCCATCGCGTCGCCGACTTTATATTTTTTATCGCCGAGACTAGTAATGGTTCGATTTTGGTTAGCAAAACTTTGCAAGAATTCATAATAACCCGGTACTAACCTTTCTTGGGGTAGCGCATTTGTAAAAATATCAAAGCTTACGCCGATCAAAGCGATTTTATCGGTATTGCTAATACGAAGCAGCACTGCTATATGTTGATCTTTTGCACCTGCATTAATTGCCTCATGCATCACTTGATTGCGACTTTCCAAATTTCTCATTAATTGTAAGGTCACATTAGTAATGGAGGGGACCGAAGTTGAATCGATCTCATGAGTGCTTGCATCTAATATCCTTACACCGTCAACAAGCGGTAATCGACTGGTCAATCGGGTTTCAATTACACCCATTTGCTCTGGTGTCGCTTGTTTGATTTCACCAATTAATCGAGGATCGCTAAGTACCGTCCGGGTTGACTCTCCGATAGAGTCTAATCGACTCAACACCAACTCCATATAGGTAGCCATAGTCACATTCACAAAAGTTGAATTACGATCTTTCGCTGGTTGCACAACAACCAAATAGTATTGCACTATAGCGACGAATATAATGGTCAAAACGCAAAGTACTAAATAAGGTAGCGAATAAGACAACAAAGTCTTGGATTCTATTTTGGGGACTTTAACTTTTTTTTCTTTTTTGACTTCAATTTTCACAAATGCTCTCCGAACAAATACTTTTTTGAAATAGTTTGTTATTTTTATTAGACCATTTTAATAAACAACGATGCTTCGCTTAGCGATTACTCGAGAGTTTGATTCTAAATTAGCCTAAGATTAAGTTATTTTTTTGCTTATTTCCGCAATAATTTGTACAGCGATATTTCGTTTAGATGACGGTGGCAATTTTTGCTGCCCTCCATCACGGTTTAACAATAAGATTTCGTTATTATTACTATTAAATCCCAACCCTTGTTGACTAATATCATTGGCACAAATCATATCCAGCTTTTTCTTTTTTAATTTACTTTCTGCAAACGCTTGCAAATTTTGGCTCTCCGCCGCAAAACCGACCACAAAAGGTGGTTTCTTTTGTTCTGTTACCCAGCTAATAATATCGGGGTTTTTCTTTAATTTGAACTGCATTTCTGCTGCATTTTTCTTTATTTTTTCCGCCGCGACCTCTACTGGCGCATAATCTGCTACAGCGGCGCAGCCTATAAAAATATCGCAAGCGTCTATTTGTTCTTTTACCGCTAGTAGCATTTCCTGCGCGCTAGTTACAGATATCCGTGTCACTTTATTCGGCGTCTTTAGGTTGACAGGCCCAGAAATAAGCGTCACTTGAGCGCCAGCTAAAATAGCTGCCTCAGCCAATGCATAGCCCATTTTCCCCGAACTATGATTAGAAATAAAACGCACCGGATCAATCGCTTCAATTGTTGGACCTGCAGTAATAACGAGTTTCTTGCCAGTAAACGTTTGTGCCGGATTAATCGAAGTTTTATCTACGCCTAAACTTTTTCTAAGGCCTTGAATAATGTCCATTGGCTCCAACATTCGTCCAAAACCAACATCACCACAAGCCTGCTCGCCCTCTGCCGGTCCTAAAATCTCAATACCCCGTTTTTTTAATAATTGCACATTAGCAAGTGTAGCTTGATTTGCCCACATTTGTTGATTCATTGCCGGTGCGATTACCAGCGCTGAAGGGCTCGCTAAAATGAGAGTGGTTAGTAAGTCATCGGCTAAACCGCCTGCAATTTTTGCAATAATATTCGCCGTTGCCGGAGCGATCAAAATAACGTCTGCCCATTTTGCCAATTCAATATGTCCCATTGCTGCTTCCGCCTGACAATCGAACAACTGCTCATGCACTGGATTTCCAGAAACTGCTTGCAAAGTCATTGGAGTAATAAAGTTTTTGGCGGAATCGGTCATCACAACACGGACGTCAAAGCTCTGCTCTTTTAGGCGCCTTATCAGTTCAGCCGACTTATAAGCAGCAATGCCACCAGAGACACCCAACAATATTTTTATTTTTTGAGGTTCAGCCACTATTTTCGACAACTTAACGTCCTTTAAGCCCTATCAGGTAGGAATCTACTCAACAACTCATCCATTCAACTAGCCTGTATTAATAACCTTTGTAGCCGAACTGAATGCTCACTTACACCTATAATAGCAAACAAAATAGAGTATTTCTCACTCTTTTTGTGGTGGATCTCCTACAGACTCGTCAAAATGGATCATTTATTATCATTATCCTAAATTATCGATTACTAATCTGTAAACAGCGCCAAAACAAATCTCCAATATTGGCCTTTATGCAGCTGCAGCAGAACACAACTAAACACAACTAAACAAAAGGAATTGTTATGACCTATCTTCGTTTATGGCCAGAAGGCGATCGACCACGAGAAAAGCTTCTTAAAAAAGGAGCCGGCTCTCTATCTGACTCCGAATTATTAGCTATCTTCTTACGAACCGGTACCCATGGCAAAAATGTTATTGAGTTGTCGCGAGAGATTATTCAACATTTTGGCGGGCTGAAGGGCCTGTTAGCGGCCTCCGAGAAAGAGTTTTGCAGTATCAAAGGATTAGGACGAGCGAAATACGTACAACTTCAAGCCTGCTTGGAAATGAGCCAACGCCATATCGAAGAAGAAATTGCCCTGCAAGATGCGATTGAAAACCCACAGCAAGTCAAACAATACGTTCAATCTCGTTTAACCGGTAAACCCAATGAAATATTCGCAGTGATGTTTTTGAACAATCAGCACCAAGTACTGGCTTTTGAAGAGCTGTTTTTTGGAACCGTAAACGCCTCCTCCGTTCACCCTAGAGTGGTTGTTCAAAGATGCTTAGCGCATAATGCGGCGGCAGTGATTGTGACCCATAATCATCCCTCGGGAATAGCTGAGCCCAGTCTTTCGGATATCGATATTACCCAGACACTTAAGTCAGCGTTAAATCTCATTGATGTACGCCTATTAGACCATTTGGTGGTCGCTTCCCATCAAGTGACATCTTTGGCAGAAAGGGGGCAGGTTTAGGCCATCAAAACATCATCAACCTATTTGATTCAGGCCAGTTCAAATGGAATGAATATAAATTACCAACCGGCAACTATGGGATTAAATTGGCGAGTTGAAGCGTTAAAACTAAAAATCAACAACAATACGGTTAATTTAAGGGATTTTGTTGTATTGTCGGCTGGTTTTTGGTATAAAGTGCGCCCTTTCAGCGACAGGAAGGTGAAGCAGAGACAGAGATCTGCAATGTCGCCAGATGCCATACGCCTATTTAGAACGCTTATCGCATCATAAACACAGAATTTTTTAGATTTGTCATATTAGAATATTGCATTAAAGAGGCTAGAATCATGTCAAAAGTATGTCAGGTTACAGGCAAAAGACCTGTAGCGGGAAACAACGTATCACACGCAAAAAATCGCACTCGTCGTCGTTTTTTACCCAATCTTCATTCTCACCGTTTTTGGGTTGAAAGTGAAAACCGTTTTGTAAAACTAAAAGTTTCTGCAAAAGGTATGCGCATCATCGATAAGAAAGGTATTGATGAGGTTTTAGCAACAATTCGCCAGAACGGCGCTAAGGTTTAAGAGGAACAAGTCATGAGAGATAAAATCAAACTAGTTTCTTCTGCAGGTACAGGTCACTTCTATACCACAGATAAAAACAAGCGAAGCACACCAACTAAATTAGAATTCAAAAAATACGATCCAGTGGTTCGTAAACACGTTATGTACAAAGAAGCGAAAATAAAGTAGTTGCTTATTGATTAAGTAAAATGCTTAATCAAATTGTACCAATAGCCTCGAAAAACCCAGTTTATCTGGGTTTTTTATTGCCCTCTGACTATTCGGCCATGTCCGATTTGCTTGACTGAGAATTGATTAAAATTCGACGATCACCGGCTAATTGACAGGCTTGCGCAACCGTTATGCGCTCGCCTCGATAATAGGCAAAGCCATCCGTTAACAATGAATAACTGCTTGCTACGCTTGAGTCAATTAGTTCAGCCACAGTACTGGCCACCCTTTCAGAGGCAACACCAAATCGCAGTTGATCGCTCTGCTTGGCTAAAACCGCACCATATTTTGAATACTCTTCACCGTAAAGACCACTGCAACGAAGGATATGAAATCGCTCTGTCAACAGCTCGATAGTTTGTTCGGCAACAATTAGCGCTCTGCCACGTTCCGAGTTAGACCGCGCAGTGATACTCGCATTAATTCTGCCTTTTTCAATACCGTCATAGACTCGAGTAGAAGAAACGAAAATTAATTGCTTAATGGTAAGCTGGCGCGCTTTCACTTGGTTTAAAACACCGTTTAAAATGTTGCTCCATGACCAATGATTTTTAGCCATTTTCAACATTGACGAGGCTGCTTTCGGTGCGATACAGATAATCAAATGGTTAATAAGTAAATGACCTTTATCAACGGTTTTCACTCGGTCATTTAAAAATAACCCAGATAAAGGGTCAATACGTGCCAGGCTTATCTTTTTATGAACAATTTGCTTAGTGGTTAACCTGCCCACCTCAAAAGCGATTCGTTTGCCGAGCCGCCCCTGTCCGACCATGACAATATCCAAATATAAATCAGATGGGCCCATTTAGCGCTGACAGCTGCCGCAGTAAACGGTTGCTCTTTGTCCTATTACCAGATGTTTTAATGGCTTGCCGCAACTAACACAGGGCAATCCTTGGCGTCCGTATACCGCTAAAGTTTGCTGAAAGTAACCTGGTTTGCCATCGGCACCGGTAAAATCTTTTAGGCTGCTTCCTCCCGCTTCGATGGCCGCAGACAACACTTGTCTGATGATAACCAATAATTTCTCCATTCTCTTCCGAGAAATTTTATTCGCCGCTCGCCCAGGATGAATACCGCAAAGAAAAAGTGATTCTTGGGCGTAAATATTGCCGACTCCCACTACTACCTGGTTATTCATAATAAACGCTTTAACAGCAATTTTTCGGCCAACGGCCTTCTGGTACAAATAATCACCACTAAAATTTTCGGACAGAGGCTCAACCCCTAATTTAACCAGTAACGAATGTTGCTCTCCTTGCTGGTTTAGAATAATACTTCCAAACCGCCGAGGATCATTAAATCGAATGCGCTTATTATTAGCCAAACAAATATCCAAATGATCATGCTTTTCAACCGCTTCATCGGTCACAATTCTTAAACTACCAGACATACCTAAGTGGATCATTAAGTGGCCCACTTCCGTTTCCAGCAAAAGGTATTTCGCCCGTCTGGATATTCGTTGAATCGTTTGACCGGATAATTTTCTATCTAAATTTTTATCCACCGGCCAACGCAGCTTCGCTTGGCGGATAATGATTTTTTCGATTGGCTGGCCTAAAGCATGTGGTTTAATACCGCGACAAGTCGTTTCAACCTCAGGTAACTCAGGCATTAACTTTCGCCTTCGATTCGATTAGGAATTAATTTAACAAAAAAATCTCTCGATTTAATGATTTGCTGTCCGGTAGACTGAAAGCTAATCATGGTTTTTTGTTGGCCCTTTGAATCTGTTACCAATTCAACTTTGGCGATTAAGGGGCGTTGGCTATTTTTGAAAAATAGCTGCACCATTTGAACCGAGAGCGAATCAACAGACTCTATCTTTCGTTCAGGATTAACACTCTGGTGCAACAGCGATTGCCACGCGCCCACCAGAACTGCTAATTTTCGATCGCTCAGGTTAAAATTTGGACTCAGTTGCCATTTTGAATGACCCAAAATTACTTTTTGCTCGCCAAAGTCAATCATGCGTAATTGTAGACTCGGAGTCTTGGCCGACATAGATCGATCGTGTTCCGCAGAAAGAGGTTGATTTTGTACTGATTGTTGCTCGTTTTCAGTCGAAGAATCTTCCGCCCGATTCATCAAATTTCCGAGCAACGTGAAGGCCAGAATTAACGCCGAAATAACGATAATTACCACATTAAGCCATTGTTTTTCTGCCGTTTTTTTAGCCACTGATGGTCCTATTTTGAGTTTTTAATTGACTTTTTTAATTGAGTCTTTTAACTAAGAATCTTTTCTAATCCGTTTTACTACCATAAACATCAATACTATTAAGGGCAGCACTAACGAAAAAAACCAGCTCAAAACAAACTTTGACCAACCACTGATCTGAATGAAATTATCTAAATTGCGAGTCTCAACCAAGCTGCTTTTTTCCGCAGATAACCAACTAACCAAGTTTAAAGCAAATTGTCGGTTGGCGTAGTTGTTAATCGCGGAATCTGAAAGAAAACTACTGTCTCCAATAACAATCATGCGTTGCCCGCTTAGCTTATCTAAAATACTGTATCCTAAAGAGAAGGCTTTTTGTTGCTCACCTTTTTCTTCATTAAAAGCAAGTTCTGTTTGCTCACTGTCGAATTCATTCCAAACGCCTGAGTGAGTCTTAAGTATTGGAAGATAATTTCGATTGAGCTTAAAATCTTTTACTTGGTGTGATAAACCGACACTCCAAGGAAACGCCAACAAGCTGTTAATTTTAGTATTCACTGGATGTTGATTAAATTGATTGATGATCAAAACCGCAGGGTGTGGCGTACCACTTTGATATCCTTGCCAATCGATCAATATGCCAGGCATTTTTTTAATCGATAGGTAGTCTTTTAAGGCTTGAGGAATTAAATCATCTTGCTCACGCAATAACAATAAGTTGCCACCGCGTGTTAGATAATCCATTAACAGGTTTATCTCCTGAGGTAGCCACTGATTTTTACTCGCGGCAATCACTAGTATTTTTGTATTGTCTGAAATAATCGGTTGTTTGATTAAATTTTGCACCGCCACCGGCCAACCAAGTTTTTTGAGCGCTTGATAAAATTCACCAATACCTCGATTGCTTTTGACGAAAGGCGAAGCTTCTCCATGCCCTTCTATAAACGTGATCCATTGCTCTGCACGACCAGATAATTGAACGATTAATCGAGACAAACTTTCCTTCGCCGGCCGATCAAATGGATAACGCAAGCTTTGCTGATTATTACCGATTTTAACCGTTACAAATTGATCCACATAATCGTTATTGTCACTCAACGCTTGGCGATTAGAAAATTCTAATTGTGATTTTGGTTGATAGTTCTTGATTACAGTAAACGCTTGGAATATCTCGTCGCGATTTTTTTCGTCGTCAATAATCGCTGTTATAAAGACTGGCTGTTCGATTGTTTCTAATTGTTCGCTCATTTGACTATCTAAAGAATTCAGTTTCGCTCGAGAGATATCCCACTGCAGATTTCCGAAATAATTTGAACCATAAAAGGTCATAAATAGTGTTACTGATAATAGTCCTAGGAAAAATAATAGACTAGTAGCATAATCGATCGCCCGTATTTTCTTGAGTACTAAAAGAGTAAGCCAATACAATAAACTGATCCATAAGAGAGTGGTAAAAATCTCTGCGGGTATGATCAATCCATCTCTTAGATGGATAAACAGTTTTGATAGAATTGAAAAGGAGGTCACCATCGAATCCGCTTTTAGCCATTCATCGAGTGAGAAAATGAGTACGATTACTACGAAGCTATGTAGCAGTGCCGTTAGAGTGCTTTTTGTATGAAATGCATCCGCTAAAATCGCTAAACTAAACAGTAGCCCGCCTAAAATCAATCCTAAAACCGTGCTAAAAAACAGGAAAATATCCATATCGCTAAAGAAATAGAGAGCAAAATAAATCAAACAAAAATAGATTAAAGGCATTAAAAAGAACACCAGTAATACTTGTAACGCTGTCCGTAAAATAGAGCTAGATTGCCTGGCCGACTGTAGCAATAAACCTTGCTGACCTCGGCTTATCCAATAAGGCATCATTTGAGCTGCAACGATTGCACAAAGTAACACCTCAAAGAGTAAAGTTAAGCCTGCCAGCGGTTTGATCACTTCGTTAAATACAGACAATTGACTGACATTTTGAGCTTGTAGATAAAGAAAGTTTTGGTAACCCAAGGTGGTAAAAACACCCAGTGATATAAAAACCATTAACAAAGTTAGTTGGATGCTTTTTCGAGCTAGCAAATTAACGATGATTATTTTTGCCACAGAATTCATCGCGAACCACTCGCCGATAAAACCTGAATTTCACCACTGGCGAGTAGTCGAAATAATGGGTTCAGTGCTTGTTTTTCTGGTAGACAAAATTCGAATTGATATTGTTTATACTTGAGTTGTTGTTTGAGTTGCTCTACTTGCTCCAAATTTGGTCGATTGAGTCGGTAAAGTTGCTCGGAAATTACTGAAAAGTTTATTGATGATTGTTTGATCACATCTAAAATATTGGAGTCAGCTGCCTTTTGAGCTATCAGGTAATTATTCGCTTGTCCCGAGACTTCATTCAAGTGCCAATGATAGGCAATGCGCGACTGATGAAAGAGTATGATTTCATCGGCTACTTCTAAAGCATGCTCAACATTATGGGTGGAAAATAAACACAATTCAAAATCGTGTAAATCTTTAAGCATTTGATTAAAACGATTTTGCTCCATCGGATCTAGACTCTGACAAGGCTCGTCGAATAATAAGAATTGCGGTCGATTAAGAAAGACTTGCGCAATAGCGATCTTCTGTAAATTTCCTTTCGAAAGTACGCTCATTTTAGTATTAAGTAAATTTTCAATTGGCCAGCAATCATTGACTGAGGCGATGGCGTTAGAAAATTCTGCTTGGCTGAGCGCTTTTGAATGTGCGCAAAATTCGAGGTACTCGCCCGCCGACAGTTCAGAAAGATCCAGCATGGTATCGGCTTGGTAACCTAATAATTTTTTAAAGTCTAAACTACAGGGATGCATCGATTGGTTTTGATGATAAAAACGAATCGATCCATTATCGGGATTGGATTCGCCAACTAAAAGGCGGATCAAAGAGGATTTCCCAGCGCCATTCAATCCGAGTAACGCGACTCTTTTTTGACGGCCTATCGACAAGCTGAATTGATCAATAATCGCACTTTTATGAATGCGTTTACCAAGTTGATCGACTTTTAAGCTCAAATTATCCAATGATAAAGACCTAACCTAGTTTAAATTGTAGGGTTCAAGCTCAGAAGAAACCACCAGCGGTCCTTGCAAAATGATTCGGCCGACGAATCGAGTTTCTCCTGTTGAAGTAAATTCGAAACGATACTCTCGGATTAACTTCCATTGATTGGCGGGATTTTTTTTAAATCCAATCTTGTGCAATACCACACTATGATCTAAAAACTGGACGCCAGCTTCTTTACAGCGATTAATACTTGCTCTTAATGCCAGCTGTTTTATTTTTTGTGAATAAGACCAATACCAACCAACAAAGGCCAATAACAGCAGCGTAATGACTTTAGACATTCATTTTTTTCCTAGTTTTTCTAATTAATAGTGTCATCGATAGTGATTTGGGGAAGTAGGAATTTAATAACGAGTTTTCTCCGATACAAAAAAGGCGACTCTTGAAGAGTCGCCTTTATCTATTGAAACAATTAAATTCTGCTCTGTTGTGTTAGCTTGCTGGTTTAGTTACCGTAACTTGGGGCACGCCAGCTTTTTTCGCCTGATCGACTACGCTGACCAAAATACCAGTTTTCGCAGATTCAGCAACCTGAACAATTACTGCTGCTTTCGGTTTCTTCGAGCGCTCTGTTTCAACGTTAGCTTGTACTGCAGCGACGTCGATGAGTCTTCCGCCAATAGAAACATCACCAGTTTCACTGATGCGAATAAGAATTGGTGAAGTCGGATTAGGTGGTGCTTCTGACTGATTATCATTTGGACGAACAATTTCGATACCGGCTTCTTTGATAAAAGAGGTAGTTACGATAAAGAAGATTAGCATGATAAAAACGATATCAAGCATTGGGGTCATATCAACTTCAGTATCGTCTTCAATTACGTGTCTATGTTTGCGCATTTTCTATCCTGTTATTTTCGGCCGGGTTACCTATTTGGCACTGGCCCTTTCAGTTTCTGGGTCGCGGGGGTTGTTCCCTACGCCTGTAACTTTGTCATTATAATGGTATTCCGACGTACTATAACCAGAGCACGGGCATAAGTCTAGATCAGATTAGCCGAAATGGAAGGGTTTATTCGCTAAATGATTGCCCGGTTAATTTTTCGTACTTAAGAATCAAGCCATCTTTGGATTCCACATGGTTTTCATCATGCGGAATGCAGTCTACAGGGCAGACTAATTGACATTGTGGTTCATCATAGTGGCCGACACATTCTGTGCATTTATCCTTATCAATTTCATAGATTTCTTCACCCTGATATATCGCTTCATTTGGGCACTCGGGCTCGCAAACATCGCAATTAATACATTCGTCGGTGATTATTAGGGACACGGTTAAAATACTCTAGAGACTAATTTAGGTCGCTATTGTACCTTAGCTGAAGCGGCAGGCAAAGATTAGCGTATTCGCTTAGAACTGGATAATTACGACAACAGCGACCTCGCTATTTTGCCGGTTCAATCAAGTTCTAAGCAATATCCGTTAGGCGATGGGTTTCATTGCGGACATATAGGCCCTTAACTGCTGACCAATTGTTTCAACCGGATGATTTCTGACTGCGTCATTCGCCATGATTAGTTTCAGGTTATCAACGCTATTATTCGACGAATCAAAGCCTGCGCCTAGTTCGACTAAAGAAAGCCCTGCCACATAATCATTTAACAAAGGCACTGCTGAATGGGTAAATAGATAGTTGCCGTATTCCGCAGTGTCGGAAATCACCACATTCATCTCATAAAGCTTATTTCGAGCAATACAATTAGCAATCAGCGGTGTCTCATGCAAAGACTCATAATAAGCAGACTCTTCGACAATACCGGCTGAAACCATGGTTTCAAACGCTAACTCAACGCCAGCTTTCACCATTGCCACTAGGAAAATTCCTTTGTCGTAATATTCCTGCTCAGTAATCTCGGTATCGCAATCGGGCGCTTGTTCGAAAGAACTCTCAGCAGTTTGCTCTCGCCATTTAAGCAAATCAGCATCATCGTTGGCCCAATCGGTCATCATTGTTTCAGAAAATACGCCTTCAATAATGTTGTCCATATGCTTTTCGAATAATGGCCGGAGAATCGTTTTTAGCTGCTCCGACATTTCAACCGCCTTTATTTTTGCAGGGTTCGACAGTCGATCGAGCATATTGGTAATGCCGCCATGCTTTAATCCTTCGGTGATGGTTTCCCAACCGTATTGGATCAGTTTACGCGCATATCCGGCGTCTACTCCCTGTTTAACTAATTGACTATGACCCAATAAAGCCCCAGTTTGCAGTATGCCGCAAAGAATAGTTTGTTCGCCCATTAAGTCGGATTTAACTTCTGCCACAAAGGAAGATTCAAGTACCCCTGCCTTATCGCCGCCTGTTGCAGATGCATAGGCCTTGGCGATTTTTAGTCCATTTCCATTCGGATCATTCTCAGGATGCACCGCAATTAAGGTCGGTACACCAAATCCGCGCAGGTACTCCTGACGCACTTCAGTTCCGGGACACTTCGGCGCCACCATAATCACGCTGATATCCTCTCTAATCTGCATACCTTCTTCGACAATATTAAAACCATGGGAATAGGACAAAGTTGAGCCTTGTTTCATCAACGGCATGACCGAACTAATAACCGCCGTGTGCTGCTTATCGGGGGTCAAATTTAACACCAGATCGGCTTGCGGTATCAGCGCTTCTAAAGTGCCAACTTGAAAATCGTTTTCGCTCGCCCATTGCCAAGATTGACGCTTTTCTTCGATCGCTTTCGCTCTAAGTGCGTAACTGATATTTAAACCAGAATCTCGCATATTTAGGCCTTGATTAAGCCCTTGGGCGCCGCAGCCCACAATCACGATATTCCAATCTTTGATAAAGTCACAGCCGTCTTCAAATTCGTCTTGACGCATAAATCGGCATTTTCCCAATTGTGCGAGTTTTTCTCTTAGTGCCAGCTGGTTAAAGTAATTGGCCATCAGTTGCTCCGTTGCTTATTTTATTGAGGTTATTGCTAATGGAGCAATAATAGCTTTGGTTTTAAGTTGCGTAAAATGATATATTTGAAATATAGTGTTGCGTATTGTGCAATCACGCACTATATAGAATTAAACGTTAAGAAGAACTAATATTTATCGAAAAAGGCAATGGATAATAAATCTCTGCAAATATTCCAACATTTGGCGCGTAATTTACATTTTTCCAAAACTGCCAATGCGCACCATATGAGTCCATCCACTCTGAGCCGATTAATCCAACGATTAGAGGATCAGATAGGTTGTCAGCTTTTTATTCGAGATAACCGCAGTGTTGCTTTGACTGAAAACGGTGAAAAATTATTGGAGTTTGCCGATCAACAGATTGAACATTGGCAATCACTAAAAAATTCAATCGATCAACAAAAACAACACCTCAGTGGAAAACTGCATATTTTCTGCTCTGTCACTGCCGCTTATAGTCATTTACCGGCCATGCTGGACCGTTTTCGCCACTTGCATCCTGCGGTAGAAATTATTTTGACCACAGGTGATGCCGCCGATGCCATAAATAATGTCAAAAGCAATTCGGTCGATATTGCCATTGCAGCAAGACCTGAGCAACTTTCCGAGCAATTAAAATTTTCTAGCATTGCTAATATTCCTTTGGCGATCATCGCACCACTACTCTCCTCAACAATTCGACAACAACTTCGCCAGCCAAATATCGATTGGCAAAAAGTACCCTTTATATTGCCAGAGCACGGACCCGCAAGAAAACGCTTCGATCGTTGGTTTAGTAAAACCAGTGGTGGTAAGGCGAACATTTATGCAACAGTTTCCGGTCACGAGGCATTGGTCAGTATGGTGGCGTTGGGATGCGGCGTTGGCATCACTCCAAAGGTGGTGGTGGAAAATAGCCCGGTTAAAAACCGCATTGAATACTTACAAAACTTGTCTGATATCGAACCATTCGAGCTAGGTGTTTGTTGCCATAAGCAAAAGTTCGCGCAACCGATTATTCAAGCATTTTTCAGCGTTTTGCGCTAAAACGACCCCATATAACTGCAAGTTATAGTGTTAACTGGAATTTTCAACCAAACTAGTTGATAGCTTTTTTATACTTATGTTACAAATAACCATTGCCGAGCGACCGTCAAAGTCGTTCGTTTATTTTATATAAAAATTTGGTATAAAGATTAAATAAAATGAAAAATTTAGCTCTAGTGATTATTAACATTCTCGTCGTGGTGATTATTCTCTCACCGCGGGGGATTGTGTTGCGCTAGAAGAAAATCAAGCAAAAAACAACAAACCCCCGCTCTGAAAAGACCGGGGGTTTTTTTATGTCCGAAAAATTTATTACAAACTAAAAAGAGATGCTAGACCAAATATCATGAATAAAGAACAAAAACAAACAGGCGCCAGTCTCACCTTGTCGCTATTAGAGCAGCAAGGCGTGACCGATATTTTCGGATATCCCGGCGGTGCCATCATGCCCATCTACAATGCCATTTATGACAGCCCCGTTAAACACTATTTAAGTCGCCACGAACAAGGCTCAGTCTTTGCGGCAGTCGGTTACGCCAGAGCGTCAGGCAAAGTCGGTGTTTGCATGGCAACTTCCGGACCGGGCGCAACCAATTTACTAACCGGATTAGCAGATGCCATGGCAGATTCGGTGCCGATAGTGGCAATAACCGGTCAAGTGGGTACCAAAGCGATGGGATCGGATGGTTTTCAAGAAGTCGATATTGTCGGCTTGAGTCTCGCCTGTACCAAACATTGTTTTCAAGTGAAGAACATTAACCAGCTTTCGGATTATTTAACCCAAGCCTTCGAAATTGCTCAATCGGGAAGACCTGGTCCTGTTCTAATCGATATTCCGAAAGATATCCAAAATACCCCAGTTGAAAATACCCTTGAATTGGTAAACCAATACAATTCTAAAAAAACAACCGCAGCTAATCCAAGCGAAAGCAGCTATAAGCAAGCGGCGAAATTGATTACTAACGCAAACAAACCCATATTGTACGTCGGTGGTGGAGTTGGTATGGCTAACGCGGTCGGCTTTCTAGACAGCCTAATCAAACAGTATCAAATGCCAAGCGTAGTAACCCTGAAAGGACTAGGCGCGGTTAATACTGAGCAGCCACTCTACTTAGGTATGTTGGGAATGCATGGGACAAAAGCCGCCAACCTAGCCGTACAACAATCTGATTTGTTAATCGTATTGGGTGCGCGATTCGATGATCGGGTGACCGGTAAGTTGGACGAATTTGCCCCCAATGCAAAAGTCATTCATTTGGATATCGATGCCGCAGAAATTAATAAACGTCGTCACGCCGATGTAGCAATCATCACCAATTTATCTGACAGCCTGCCACTATTAACAAAAGCTTTATCTGCGGAACTAACCAATAACAAGCAATCGGCTATCGAGAACTGGCGCGCACACTGCCAAGCACTACGTGCTAATAATCAAGCGAAATTTGAACATCCAAGCATCGCTTGCTCTGAGCTAACCCAACCCTATACTGGAATTTTCGCGCCTGATCTACTACATCAATTAAGTGAGCGTTTACCTGAGAAAACCGTCATCACCACTGACGTTGGCCAACATCAAATGTGGGCGGCACAAACCATGCAGTTTGCTAGCCCCAATCATTTTATTACCAGTAGCGGTCTTGGCACCATGGGCTTTGGTTTACCGGCGGCAATTGGCGCACAAATAAGCTCGCCAAACACCACTCTGGTAACTATTTCTGGTGATGGTTCAATCATGATGAATGTTCAGGAACTGGCCACCATCAAACGCTATCAATTACCGATCAAAATAGTGTTAATCGATAATAGTCGTCTCGGCATGGTTCGTCAGTGGCAAGAGTTATTTTTTGAACGGCGTTACAGCGAAACCGATCTATCGGACAACCCTGATTTCGTAATGTTAGCAAACTCGTTTGATATTAAATCAAAAACAATTACAGAAAAGGATGAAATCAGTAACGCATTTGACGAAATGCTTCACCATGATGGTGCGTATTTACTGCACGTAAAAATTGATGCATTAGAAAATGTTTGGCCGTTAGTTCCCCCTGAAACCGCTAACCATAAAATGATAGAAAGAAGCGCATAAAAACGAATTTAAATTGACCGGAGAAAAAAAATGACATACCAACAACACTCTTTAGAAATAACTGCCGACAATCAACCCACGGTATTAGAAAGGCTTTTACAGGTAACGCGTTATCGCGGTTTTTCAGTCACCGCATTTAGCGTTTTTCCCAATAGCGATGAAAGCCAGCTGGATATAAAACTAACTGTTCACGATGGCCAAAGTCGCGTCAATGCCAGTCAGAACAATATCGCGAAGCTATTAGCCCAAATGAACAAGTTATTTGATATTAACCATGTTAATCTAAAGCAAGCAAACAGTATTCAATGCCAAGCATAATTGATCCACCTCGAAATATTTAGGAAAGCAGAAAATGGCAAAAGTTAATTCCGATTTAATATGGTCCAATGGTAAATTTATTCCGTGGAAAGACGCAACAATCCACGTAATGAGTCACGCGTTACATTATGGATCATCGGTTTTTGAAGGTATTCGCGCCTACGATACTCACAAAGGCAGCTGTATTTTTAGGCTCGAAGAACATATCGACCGGTTATTCGACTCGGCGAAAATTTACCGAATGAAAATCCCGTTTACTAAACAACAAATATCGCAAGCCTGTAAAGATGCGGTAAAAAAGAATGGTCTAAAATCGGCATATTTACGACCGCTTATTTTCCTTGGCGAAGTCGGTATGGGTTTAAGACCACCGACGGATGCGATTTCCGATGTGATAATAGCCGCTTTTCCTTGGGATGCTTATTTAGGTGAAGATGCGATAGAACACGGCGTTGAAGTCGGCGTTTCCAGTTGGAATCGATTAGCGCCAAATACCATGCCAACCGCCGCTAAAGCCGGTGGTAATTATTTGTCGTCACAGTTAATTTCATGTGAAGCTGCTCGCCATGGTTACGCAGAAGGGATCGCTCTTGATGTAAATCACTACGTTAGTGAAGGTGCCGGACAAAACGTCTTTTTGGTCCGTAAAGGTATTGTTTATACGCCGCCAAGTACTGCCTCAATTTTGCAAGGGTTAACGCGCGATGCGGTTATTAATTTAGCAAAAGATAATGGTTTTGAAGTGCGCGAAGAACCGATCACCCGTGAGGCACTTTACCTTGCAGAAGAAGTATTTATGACCGGAACCGCAACCGAAGTAGTACCGGTAAAAAGTGTCGATGGCATACAAGTGGGAGAAGGTTCCCGAGGGCCGGTAACCGAAAAAATACAACGTGCATTTTTTGGATTATTTGATGGAACCACCGAAGATAAATACGGCTGGTTAGAGGCCATATAAATTCATTTACCGCTGAAAAGATTAAAACTCTTACCACAGAGACACTGTGGTGAAAATGTTATAAATATTTTAAATTAATGAGAATAAGTACGTGCCAAAATTAAGATCAGCCACCACTACCCAAGGCCGAAACATGGCAGGCGCTCGTGCACTATGGCGAGCAACTGGCATGAAAGATGGTGATTTCGAAAAACCGATCATCGCCGTGGCCAATTCGTTTACCCAATTTGTGCCGGGTCACGTTCACCTGAAAGATATGGGTCAACTGGTTGCCGGCGCTATCGAAAAAGCCGGCGGTGTGGCAAAGGAATTTAATACTATTGCGGTGGACGATGGAATTGCCATGGGACATTCCGGAATGCTTTACAGTTTACCATCGCGAGACTTGATCGCTGATTCCGTGGAATACATGGTCAACGCACATTGCGCCGACGCAATTGTTTGTATTTCCAATTGCGACAAAATAACTCCCGGAATGTTAATGGCCTCGTTGCGTTTAAACATTCCTGTTATCTTTGTTTCCGGCGGTCCGATGGAAGCAGGCAAAACCAAACTTTCCGATCAAATTATTAAGTTGGATCTGGTGGATGCGATGATCAAAGGTGCCGATCCTAAAATAGATGATCAGCAAAGCGAGCAAATAGAACGCTCGGCTTGCCCGACCTGCGGTTCATGCTCCGGTATGTTTACTGCCAATTCAATGAACTGTTTGGTAGAAGCATTAGGTTTAGCCTTGCCCGGCAACGGCTCAATGTTAGCCACCCACAAAGATCGCGAAGCATTGTTTTTGAAAGCCGGTGAGCAAATTGTCAGTTTGGCCAACCGCTATTATGACAATGACGATCTGTCGGCACTGCCGAGAAATATTGCCAATAAATCGGCGTTCGAAAATGCTATGAGTTTAGACATAGCAATGGGTGGTTCAACCAATACTATTTTACATTTATTGGCAGCGGCGCAAGAAGGTGAAATTGATTTCAACATGGCGGATATCGACCGTCTTTCTCTCAAAGTTCCGCATTTGTGCAAAGTAGCGCCTTCTACCCCGAAATACCATATGGAAGATGTTCATCGTGCTGGCGGCGTGGTTGCCATTTTAGGTGAACTTGCTAGAGCGGATCTGTTAGATACCAGTGCGCTTAATATTTTTGGTAGTTCGTTAGCCGAGTTAATTGAAAAATATGACGTTACCGTCACCCACGATCAATCGATAAAAGACTTTTTTCGCGCGGGACCCGCCGGTATTCGAACCACTAAAGCCTTCAGCCAAGATTGTCGGTTTGACGATTTAGATGTGGATCGAATAGGTGGTTGTATTCGACAATATAAACATGCTTTTTCGAAAGAAGGCGGTCTCGCAGTACTGAGTGGAAATATCGCGGTTGACGGTTGCATCGTTAAAACTGCTGGTGTCGAAAAAGATAATTTATCATTCACCGGGCCAGCGCGAGTTTTCGAAAGCCAAGACGACGCAGTGAGTAGCATTCTTTCCGGAGAAGTACTCGCGGGTGAGGTAGTAATTATTCGTTACGAAGGTCCAAAAGGCGGACCGGGCATGCAAGAAATGTTGTACCCGACCACTTATTTAAAATCGATGGGATTAGGAAAAAAATGCGCCTTGATCACCGATGGCCGTTTTTCCGGTGGCACCTCAGGATTATCCATCGGTCACGTCTCTCCGGAAGCGGCCAGTGGCGGTGCTATTGCGTTAATTGAAAATGGCGACATTATTACCATCGATATTCCAAACCGCTCGATACAGCTCGAACTAACTGCTGCGGAACTATCAAATAGGCAAACTAAAATGATCTCGAAAGGACCCGATGCATGGCAACCAAAAAGTCGCGTGCGGCCGATCAGTTATGCGCTGAAAAACTACGCGATGTTAGCGACTAGTGCAGACAAAGGTGCAGTGAGAAATCGAACATTATTAGATGCAGCGATGTCTGCAACATCAGTCAATAATGCGACAAAGTAAATCAAAAAAAAATTCGTTAGATAAAGCTAACGGCCCGACAAATTCGATTTCGAAAAAAGAAATCGGTTTAGATTATCTTCGCCGTATTTTATTGGCAAAAGTTTACGATGTCGCTAAAGAAACTGAACTCACCCCAATGAGCAAGCTGTCCTCTCAACTTGACCAGAGCATATTTTTGAAAAGAGAAGATCAACAACCGGTTCAATCCTTCAAAATACGCGGCGCATACAATAAATTAGTTAACTTGAGCGAGCTAAATACTGATTTCAATCCACAGAAAGAAGTGGTTGCAGCCTCAGCAGGAAATCATGCACAGGGTTTAGCGTTAGCGGCTAAGTACTTAGGTATTAAGGGCACTATTTTTATGCCGATCACTACTCCCGATATTAAAGTGGAAAATGTAAAAAGACTCGGTGCCAATGTTAAGCTAGTTGGCAAGAGTTTCGATGCCGCTCAAATCGAATCAGTCAATTATGCCGAGCAAAATAACTTTCAATTAATTCATCCATTTGACGATGTCGACGTTATTGCGGGACAGGGTACTGTCGCCAAAGAATTATTACAGCAAATGCCCAACTCAGACGTGATTTTTATTCCAGTGGGTGGCGGTGGCTTGCTCGCTGGCATGGCGGTTTACATCAAACAATTGAGCCCTGCGACAAAAATTGTCGGCGTCGAATCGGAAGACTCGGCGTGCCTTCAAGCTGCACTTAATGCAAAAACACCGGTAGATTTAGAGCAAGTTGGACTATTTGCCGATGGCGTGGCGGTTAAACGGATCGGTGATAAAACTTTCGAGTTAATTAAACAATATTGCGATCAAGTGATCACAGTCAATAGCGATGAAATTTGCGCAGCCATTAAGGACATCTTTGAGCAAACTCGAGTGATTGCCGAACCGGCCGGCGCTTTATCCTTAGCTGGTCTAAAGAAATACAGCGCACAACTGGATAATCAAACACCGAGGCAGAAAATGGTGGCTATTTTATCCGGTGCGAATATGAGTTTTCATAATCTACGATACGTCTCTGAACGCTGTGAGCTTGGGGAGCAAAAAGAAGCGGTTTTGGCGGTCACTATCCCTGAGAAAAAAGGAAGCTTTAAAACCTTTTGTAAAAGTTTGGACGGTCGGGTTATCACCGAATTTAATTACCGCTATTCTGAAAAACAACATAACCAATCAAAAAATGCCAATATTTTTGTTGGCGTTCGATTAGGCGAAGGTGTCAATGAGCGTAAAACATTGGTCGATAGTTTACGTGCTTCCCATTACCCTGTCGAAGACCTCACAGAGAATGAATTAGCAAAACTTCACGTTCGATATATGGTAGGCGGGAGTAATTCTAGCCCTACTAATGAACGAATATTTCGTTTTCAATTTCCCGAATATCCGGGTGCTTTAGAAATTTTTCTTAATACCTTAGGGGAACATTGGAATATTTCATTATTTCACTATCGAAACCACGGCGCAGCATTTGGACAAGTTCTGGCAGGTTTCGAAGTAGATGAAAGCCAACAATTGGAATTCTTCCGACACTTGAAAGAACTAGGATATGAATGGAAAGAGGAAACTAATAATTCAGCCTACCAAGCATTTTTAGGCGGCTGAACTATTTCTAACAAATGAGAATGTCGATCCTCATTATGTCAGTCCTCATTAATCGCTAATAATTCCACTTCAAAAATAAGCATCGAGCCCGCGCCTATTTTCCCGGTTGCGCGATTACCATACGCTAAATTGGCGGGAATAAAAAAACGTGTTTTTTCACCAACGACCATCAATTGAACACCTTCAGTCCAACCTTTAATCACTTGGTTCAAACCGAAACTAATCGGCGTCCCACGATCGACTGAACTATCAAAAACAGTACCGTCGATAAGTGTGCCATGATAATGGACTTTAACCCTATCAGACGCTTTAGGATGCTCACTGCCGCTGCCTTGGTTAAGTACCAAATACTGCAGACCTGAAGGTGTTTCAACAACGCCTTCTAGTGTGCGATTATTAGCGAGAAAATCCGCGCCGAGCTTAATATTGACTTCAGCAGAACCGCCACCAAGATTGGATCGAAAATAGAAAAAGAGTACCACTAAAACAACGATGGCGAGAGGAATAATAAATTTGTCCATTAAATTAAGACCGAGTGTTATTGATAAAGGGCGATTTTACGATCATTGAGTAATTGAAAACAAGGGAATCATTGGTCGTTTTCTTATTCTCTGAGCAATTTCTGGCCGTGATAGGTAAAATTAATTAGCCCATATTTATTATTTGAATTCATGAAAGACGGCTGTTATGACCTAGAGTTCAAGATCGAATATTTTTGTCACTTTAAAGCTTACTCTCCCATTTTGAATTCGAGAGTATAAGTCATATTTTTTTGTTCAACGGGTTTTCCTTCTACTATAGCTGGTTTGAATAGCCATTGGCTGATAGCGTGAGTGGCAACATCATCAAAAATTCCGTTGGGAACTGAATCGAGCATTCTTAGGTTTTCAACACTACCGTCAGTCGATATGTCAAATAAAAATTTAACGTACCCTTCTAATCTATCGATAGCCGCTCGACGTGGATAGCGGGGATTCACTATCTTACTGGGTTTTGCTTTTTCTAGAACTTGCGCCTGCTCTTTCGAAATATTTGTGTTTAAATTCGAACACGATATTGTCAGTGAACATAAGAATACGATTGCAAAATATTTCATATTTTTCCTTGAAGTTATAATCGGCGTTCTCCTCCCATCTCAACCTTTCTCGTATGGATCGTTCGAGTGCTACGCTACTGATTACTAAAAATTATATAGAATTTGTTAATAACATTCTATTTCTTGACCTCGCCATAGCTCAGGAGAGTCAAGTTTAAGATATTCGATTTGGGCTAAGTTAAGGCATAATCAGTAAAATATTTAGCAATTTACTCATAAAAACGGAACCCAAATTAGCAATCCTCCGGTCAGCCAAATTAACTCGCATGTCTTCGGATTCTTTTTACAATAACTTTTACGCTGCTGTTCCGTTTCCCAACCGATAGAATCTATCATTTCGTAAGGAACAAATACGTTTTTACCTTTAAGTCCTTTGTCATCGGCCTCAATTAATACAAACTCCTTATTCTTAGGCGGCTTTTCTTTGGTCAACAGCCAAACGGAGTCACCCGGCTTTAGAGCTTTCGTTAACCACTCTCTAGTTTCATCTGCGCTGAATTCCTTTGCAGGCAAATAAGCGCAGCCGTTTAAAAGAGCAAAAGTCATTATTAGCGCGAGTAGTTTCATTTTTTACTCATGTATTTACGAAAAATTAATTCAAAGCGTAAACTTATCGGCAGCTGAAGCATTTAGATGCTAAACTATACGCATCTAAATGCGCATGAACGACTAGGCGATAATATGCAAACATTATATAATTCTGATGCCCCTAAAAAACCAACAAATCTTAGTATAAATAGTGACTTACTTAAAAAGACTAAGGCCCTAAACATTAACCTTTCCGCGACATTGGAGCAAGCGCTTAGGAAAAAACTTGCCAAAAGTGTTGAAAAGAAGTGGAAAAAAGAAAACAAACGAGCAATTCAAGCATACAATAATTTTGTTGAGGACAATGGTTTGTTCGCTGATGAATACCGGATTTTTTAATGGCCCAATTTGATATATATACTAATCCTAATAAGAAAAGTAGAACCGCCTACCCCTTTATCATCGATATGCAAAATGATTTAGTTGATGAATTAACAACTAGAATTGTTGCTCCATTAGCTTTATATAGTAAATTCAAAGGTCAAGAGCTTTACAAACTAACGCCTCGCGTTAGTTATGATGAGCAAGAACTGCTAATTTTAATTCCTCAAATGACTTCAATGCCTGCCAAATTATTAAAAGAGCCTATTGGATCTCTGATTCATTTGAGGAATGAAATAATTGCAGCATTAGATTTTGCTATCATTGGCATTTAACGGCACAGTCTAGCAAAGCGCCGCCTGAGAAATTCCTTACGGGGTAATTATTCCCATGCAGGCTATTTGTTTTTCTACAGCCACGCTTATGTTACATCGAAAATATATAACAAAACAATTCTAAATTTCTTAAAGTCAAAAATTATTTAAAGGTCTAGTATTATCTTAAAGCTGACCTAAGCAACCAATTCCATCAGGCAAGAAATATCTTAAAGCGGAAGTTCACGGTATTCTTCATTTGTCTCAAAATGACCCATAACGAGCTGTCTCGATTCTATTGTAAGAGTGCTTAAGTTTAATCGGCGGACCTTCGGTCCGTACCTTGAATCTATTCTTCTTTAAGTTCAAAAGCGTTTCGCAGCGCTACGCTCTGACTGCGACCTACTTTTGGCAAATGCCCCAAAAGTAGGCAAAAGCTCTATCGTTCAGTCTAACTGATTGGTCTTTTTGGTTGAACAGCATCTCTCACATTACGGTTCTAATTCTCCTGATAGCGCCGCATCGGGCGCAAAAGAACTCGCTGCGCTCAGGCAGCTTCTGCGCTTATCCGATGCAGCATGAGTTTTATGAATCCGTTAGAAGCCACTGGGGGGATTGCAATGAAGGGCTTTGCGATTAGTTGAACGCTTGTTTTCAAAGTTTAAGATGGTGAGACTAGCTGCTGGAAATTGAGGTAGACAATATCAATTCAAAAGAATGAAGTCGAAATGTCTTAAAAATGTGTCTGAAACGCGATGAGGGTAGGCGCTCAAGTTACGGTTTCAATCAAAATCCCACCATTAATCGCGCTCGCCCAGTGCGTAACGCTAAGGGGGCTTTTGGTTACTTTTGGGCCTCTAGCCAAAAGTAACTCGCAGTCAGAGCGCAGCGCTGCGAAACCGCTTTTGATCTTAGGAAAATAAAAACCAAGTGCAGACCAAAGGTCCGTCTTTTGGCCTAAGCTTCCGGACCATTTTAAAACAGTATAAGTTTGATTATAGTTTCCACTATCAAAAAAGGCACTAACCTCCATTTAATGACAAAAGAATTCGATTCAGTAACTCAGCTGTTTCATCCGGTGCCTCAAAAGGAAAAAGATGACCGCCATCAAATTCAATCAACTTAAAATTGGGATAATTTTTTGACCACCACTTAATATCCGACGGATGAAAAACATCACTTTCTTTACCGTAGATGATTGTCCCCTTAATGTCAGCTAAACCTTTTGGAACTTTGGTTGGCACGTTTCTAAAGATATCCGCTTCAACCTGTGGCCGAAAAGACAACTCGAATCCTTGCCGTGATTCGGTTAGTCCATGCTCTATGTAGCTTTCGAAACACTTTGCATGGAAATTTTTGAACAAGTTTTTTTTAGAAAAATATTCGAAAGCCTCAGCTCGACTAGAAAACTGATTACGTCTGCGTTTGGCTTTTTTGGCTGGGCCAAATATTTCCCACAAACCTAATTTTTGAGTCATGCTAATCAGTAATCTTTTTTTTACGCCGAAGATTACTGGGTCTAATAAAATAATGTGCTTAAATAAATCGGGACGGCTAGCCGCGGCTAATATGGTGGTTGCCGCCCCCGACGAATGACCAAGCCCGATCACCGGTTCACTGTGCTCTTTTTCTAATGATGCGATGAGTTCATCCTTCAAGAATTCGAGGTTGTATTTTTTTGGATGGCCAATATGTCCCATAATATCGATAAAATGGATCGCTTGATTTTCTATAAGCGAAAATAAATACTGGTAAGAACGTGCGGGAAAACCATTGGCATGGGAAAACTGGATTTTAGTAGTCGATGGAATATTTGTCATAAACTGAATTATGCGCGATTAGTATTAATGACGATAAAGTTTTTTATTTTTAAAGACAGAAAATATCTCTCAACTCGCAGTGGATACTTTCGATTCCTTTTCTCGTAATTGCGCGACTTTTTCAGAATATCGAATGTCGTTGACTAAATTAACTAAGGCTTTCGCTGCTGAACGAATGATATCAGTCGCCAATCCCATGCCATGAAAAGATTTATTGGTACATTTGTTATTACATTCCGCCATGATATTGACTTGTCCTAACGCGTCGGTTCCTTGAGAGGTCGACGCAACTTTAAAGTCTTTGATATCAATTTCATAGCCAGTAATTCTACTAATACAGCTGCAAATAGCGTTGACCGGGCCATTACCGATAGCCGCTTCGGTAATTATTTCATCGCCGCACTTTAATCCGACGGTCGCGGTGGAGGTTCCTTCGGCACCTAATTGAACCGATAACGATTGCAATTGATAAAAGTCATCGTCTTCGTTCAAATTATTAAAGAAAACCAACGCTTCAAGATCATAATCAAATACTTGACCTTTTTTATCCGACAAGCGCAAGAAACGCTCGTATAATTTATCTAAATCGAAATCACTTTGTTGATAACCCAATTCCTGCATACGATGTTTAATGACATGCCGACCTGAACGCGAGGTTAAATTCATTTTTCCAGTCGATAACCCGACCGCTTCCGGAGTCATAATCTCATAGGTGTTTTGGCTTTTTAAAATACCATCTTGATGAATGCCAGAAGAGTGACTAAACGCATTACTGCCTACAATTGCCTTATTCGATTGAATAGGCATATTGCATAAATTAGCAACTAACTGACTGGTTCGATGAATTTCTTTCGGATTGATTTGTGTCGACAAACCCAACTGATCGTGTCTAGTATTTAAGATCATCACCACTTCTTCTAACGAACAGTTTCCGGCACGCTCGCCAATGCCGTTGATAGTACACTCTATCTGCCGAGCGCCAGCTTGCACCGCAGCTATTGAATTGGCTACAGACAAACCTAAATCATCATGACAATGTACAGAGATAATTGCTTGGTCGATATTAGGCACGCGCTGGTATAAAGTTTCGATAATTCCGCCAAATTCAGATGGCAAGGTGTAACCCACCGTATCAGGAATATTGATTGTAGTAGCACCCGCTTTGATTGTTTGCTCGACCATTCGGCACAGCGCATCGATCGGTGTACGACCGGCATCTTCACAAGAAAATTCAACATCATCAGTATAATTTCTGGCGCGTTTTACCGCTCGAACTGCCATCTCTACCACGTCGTCAAATCCTTTACGTAATTTGTTTTCGATATGGATGGTAGACGTAGCAATAAAAGTATGGATTCTAAATGCCTCAGCAACTTTCAGCGCTTCTGCAGCAGCATCAATATCTTTATCGATTGCTCTAGCTAATCCAGCGATACGACTATTTTTTATTTCTCTAGCAATTGCTTGAACGGAATTAAAATCGCCGGGTGATGACACAGGAAATCCCGCTTCAATAATATCCACACCTAGTCGTTCCAAGGCAAAAGCGATTTGCAGTTTTTCTTTTTCCGTCAAACTTGCTTGCAAGGCTTGTTCGCCATCTCGTAAAGTGGTATCAAAAATGATTACATTGTTATTCATAGTCATTATTCACAGTTGTTTTTATTGTTGTTAATTTTGTCTGTTTTTTGTAAGGGTTATTTATTGCTATAGTCCGAAATGATTGAAATTCAGCACTCTATTTCGGTAACCACCGATTCAATCACTTGCTCGGTGGTCACATCGCTACCCGCTTTTAGATCAGTGGTTAATAGTCCTCGGTCAATTGATGTTGAAACCGCTTGCTCAATTACCGCGGCTTCTTGTTCTAATTTGAGCCATCTCAACATCATTGCAATACTTAAAATAGATGCGTAAGGATTTGCGATCCCTTCACCAGCAATATCTGGAGCCGAGCCATGGATCGGTTCAAACAAACCGTGCTGGCTGCCCACAGACGAAGACGCAAGCAGTCCCATTGAGCCTGCCAAAACACTGGCCTCATCGGACAAAATATCTCCAAACATATTTTCGGTTAAAATCACATCAAACTCAGACGGCGTTTGAATGAGTTTCATCGCACACGAATCCACCAACTGATGATGTAATGTAACTGAAGGAAACTCTGTTTTACCGACACGGCTAACCACTTCTCGCCACAGTTTTGAAGTTTCTAAGACATTAGCTTTATCAACCGAGGTTAATTTTTTCTCGCGTTGCATGGCTAACTCGAAAGCAACTCTTGCTATTCGTTCAACCTCCGCCACAGAATATTTGCATTCGTCCGTTGCATAGTCGGCAGTGCGCTTTCTTTCACCGAAATAAATACCACCGGTTAGTTCTCGGACGATGACAAAATCTGTGCCTTGTAATATTTCACTTTTTAACGGTGATGCCGATTGCAATTGTGGATACATGGTCAATGGGCGGATATTGGCATAGACAGCTAATTCCGAGCGTAATTTTAGTAAACCTTGCTCGGGACGAATTTCACTTTGATCCCATTTAGGGCCGCCAATCGCCGCCAAAAAAACCGCGTCTGCTTGTTGGCAGGCCGCCAATGTTTGATCGGGCAGCGCCGTTCCAATTTCATCAATAGCCGCGCCGCCAATTAAATGCTCTTGCAACTCGAACTGATGACCAAACCGCTGTCCGATACTCGCTAAAATTGCAGGCACCGCGGCCGCTACTTCCGGTCCGATGCCGTCACCGGGTAAACTGACAATGCTATATTTCATGCATATTCCTTTTGCTGTTGTTCTTCGTAACTTTTAATTTTTGCTAAGTTGCCGATTAGAAAATCTAACTGTTCAACGCCATTAAGCAAGCAATATCGAGCAAAAGCCTCCATTGGAAAAGCTATTGTTTCACCGTCGCAACGGATTTCTTGAGCAACTAGGTCAACGGAAACTGCCTGAGCATTCTTAGAAAGTAAAAATTGATGTTGTCGCTTAGAAACTTGAATAGGTAATAAACCGTTTTTAATCGCATTATTAAAAAAGATATCGGCGATCGATGAGCTGATCACCACTTCGATCCCGTAATCTAAAAGCGCCCAAGGAGCATGTTCTCTGGATGAACCACAGCCAAAATTATCACCACCTACCAGCACTTTAGAGTCTCGCGTTTCATTTTGGTTTAAGACAAATCTAGGATTATCTTCGCCATTTTCGAAATAACGCCAATCCGAAAAGAGATGTTGACCTAAACCATTCTTGTCGGTGATTTTTAGATGGTCAGAGCCGATAATTTGATCGGTATCGATATTATCAATATTAAGCACTGCGATAGTACTGTCGATTGTTTTGAATTCTTTCATCGCTTAAATAAACTCTCTTGGATCGCTAATCACACCGGATATTGCAGCAGCAGCGGCGGTCATTGGACTGGCAAGTAACGTTCGTCCACCCTTACCTTGTCGCCCTTCAAAATTTCGATTACTAGTGCTGACACAAAACTGCTGCTCTTTAATAATATCGCCATTCATACCCAAACACATTGAGCAGCCCGGCTCCCGCCATTCGGCACCAGCGTCGACGAATATTTTTGCCAAACCTTCGGCTTCTGCTTGCTGTTTTATCTGATGCGAGCCCGGCACGATCAATGCCCTTACGTTCTCAGCGACACTATTGCTTTGAAAAATTTTCGCGGCGTCTCTCAAATCGCTCATTCGCGAATTAGTGCAACTGCCGATAAATACCACGTCGATTGCTTTACCCAACAAATGCTCATTTTCGGAAAATCCCATATATTGCAGCGCTTGAGTTTCGTTTTTTACTGGAATGCGTTGGCCAATCTCAATGCCCATTTGCGGATTGGTACCATAAGTAATCATCGGAGTAATGTTTGCTGCATCAATGCTGATTTGTTGATCAAAAACGGCGCCAGCGTCAGTATTTAACTGTGACCATTTTGCGACGGCTTTATCCCAGTCAACTCCTTTGGGGCAATACTCTCTAGCTTTTAAATATTCAAAGGTCGTTTGATCCGGCGCAATCATACCGGCTCTTGCGCCGGCTTCAATCGACATATTACAAATCGTCATGCGCTGCTCCATCGAGAAATCCTCAACGGTCGAACCATAATATTCAATCACATGGCCGGTCGCACCACCGATACCAATTTGTTGAATGATGGTTAAAATCACATCTTTAGCGGTGACCCCCTTTTGCAACTTTCCTTTAATTTCAATACCGAAAGTTTTCGGTTTTCGCTGAGGAATAGACTGAGTTGCAAAGGTGTAACCAACTTCGCTGGTACCGATCCCAAAAGCGAGTGCGCCAAAGGCTCCATGTGTGCTGGTATGGCTATCGCCACAAACGATAGTTTGCCCTGGCTGAGTAATGCCCAATTCCGGCCCGATCACGTGCACAATACCTTGTTTTTTATTGCCTAAAGCGAACAGCGGCACTTTATATTGTTTACAATTGCTCTTTAACTGTTCGACCTGTTTAGCTTCCCGCTCGCCGAAGAATTGATAATGACCATCACCATTCGGTTTAGTGGTTGGCGTCGAATGATCGCAAGTCGCAAAAGTTCTATCTGGCCGCCTTAGGGGTAGATTCTTATCACGCAGCATTTGAAAAGCCTGAGGCGATGTCACCTCATGGATCAAGTGGGTATCAATATAGAGGATTGCCGGTGTCTCATCGGTTTGATCGATAACAAGATGGTCATTCCATACTTTATCGAATAAGGTCGTTACCATCGACCATTGCTCATAAAGCCGTTTGGTTCGAATTCGAATACGTCAACTCGATTGTTCTGGGGCGTATTCGTTTGGTTTCGTTTTTCCGCTTTATCATGAAAACTGGCTGAAGGCTGCTGGCGCATTTCCTTTCGATTATCTTCTTGATTGGCGTTGTGTGAAACGGTATTCATTGGTTTGTACCTTTGCTGCGTTAGTAAAAAATCGTTTTCTTGTTTAAATATAGTTCGCATATTGTCCTTCCTTGGACATAAAAAAACCCGCCGATTGGCGGGTTTTAAGTGTTTCTGTCTTTTTACTCAATCACACTTAATCCGCCAATTTCAACTGGAGGAGGATGAGAATAATAATATTGGCTGGCTGCATTCTTTTCATGGGTTAAATTTAGAGGGTTTTGATAAATCGGTCAAGCCAATATAACTTTTCGATCTATTGTTTATAGATAGTTGTTATTAAATAGAGTTTTATTCGTGCACCGTTTTCGATCTCGTAAGATATTTTTGAACTGAGGATGCCTATCGATATAACTATAAGCTATAGGTCAATTCGAAAAAGCGCATTGACAAAATTACCCTCTCAGTCCAAAGTAATAAGCAACTTAACAAAGAACATTAATTGACAAAATAATTAACCGGTAAAAATGGCCAAGCAACTAATCGCAATGCAAATTCCTACACTAGCCTCGAATCGTTCGATGGTTATTGCTATGAATTCGAGTGACGATTCGTCGATGTTTGGCATGACGATTATCAGCGGCGGCATGATTATGGGCACCGCTACCTCGGATAAAATAGTCATCGGTTGACAAGAAAATATCTAACTAGCCCGTGACTCTTCTAAGACTCACGGGCTTTTTTTTGCACCGATTAAAAGCTTGGATAGGAATACAGAAAAATGAAAGTACTAAAATTCGGCGGTTCATCTCTCGCCAACGCAGAGAAATTTATACGGGTAGCCGATATTATTTGTGCAGAACAAAGTACCGGTAAATTGGGGGTGGTTTTATCTGCCCCACAAGGTGTTACCAATCTATTGGTTCAATTAGTGGAAAAACTACAAAATCAATCGGAACCCGAATCGCTGGTACTAAAATTAAATCAGTCGATTTCGAAATTGCTTAAAGCACTCGGGGAACGATCAGCAATCGATCAAGATGCTCCTTCATCATTATTGTCACAACTGACAACTGAAATTGAACAACGATTCACCATGCTGAATCGATTGATTGATGGCGCAAAATTATTAGGCCATTGCCCAGAACAAACCGCAGCCCAGATTCTTTCATTTGGTGAGCGTATTAGTATTCAATTATTAGCTTTTCTATTTAAGCTGCGCGCTATTGATGTCGATTTAATCGAACCAGAAAAATTTCTAGTCGCCGAAGACCTTTCTGGTGACACCTTGGCGGATATTGATCAATGCAAACATCGCTTTGAACAAAAATACAATGGTGATGCCGCGATCTATTTAATGCCAGGATTTGTCGGAATTTCTCCCCAAGGAAAGACTATTGTTTTGGGACGCAATGGTTCAGACTATTCTGCGGCAATATTGGCTGTTTGTGCGAAAGCATCCATTTGTGAAATTTGGACCGATGTGGATGGTGTTTATAACGCCGATCCGCGTTTAGTTAAAGAAGCCAAGTTGGTCGAAAGAATGACTTTTAACGAGGCGATTGAATTGTCTTATTTCGGCGCGAAAATTTTGCATCCGAAAACCATTGCGCCTTTAAGCTTTCACGATATTCCCTGTTTGATCAAGAACTCTCTTGCGCCTGAAAAACCGGGTACACTAATCTCCAAACAAAATACTAATGGCACCAGCGTAAAGGCTATCTCAAGTTTGGATGACGTAGCAATGCTCGACATTTCTGGTCCTGGAATGAAGGCTCGAGTGGGCATGACCAGTCGAATTTTTGCGGCCCTTGGGCGCGCCAATATCGAAGTGATATTAATCAGTCAGTCATCAGCTGCTTATCGTATTAGCATTTGTGTTTCTTCACGACAAGCTTCTGTTGCGGAGCAATCTCTTAACTACGAATTCGAATTAGAATTGAATAACCGACGCATTGATCCGATAAAAGTATCCCGAGGGCTCTCGGTGGTTTCTTTAGTCGGCGACCAGATGCAGCAACAAAAAGGCATTGCTGCTAAGTTTTTCTCTAGTTTGTCTCAAGCCGGCGTTAATATTATCGCAATCGCCCAAGACTCTTCTGAAAGAAGTATTTCTGCTGTCATTCGAAGCCAGCGAACCGATGATGCGGTTAAAATTTGCCATCGAAATCTCTTTTCCAAATTATCAACCATCGACGCATTTATTTTAGGTTGCGGCACCGTTGGCAGAGAATTGTTGAAACAGATTGAAAATCAACAACAGTTTTTATTGAAAAGAAATATTGAATTGAAAGTTTTTGGCATCGCCAGCAGTCGAAATTTATTACTCAACAATGATGGTATCTGTTTGACCGATGATTGGACTAAGCAATTGGCGAAATCCGATCAACGTTTTTCATTAGAAATAATCAATCAGTTTGTGGAAGAAAACCATTTATTAAATCCGGTCATCATTGATGCTACCAGTAGCGATGCGATTGCAATGAGTTACACCGATTTTCTTGACGCTGAATATCATGTTGTTGCCGCCAATAAAAAAGCCAATACCGCTTCACTGGATTATTATCATCAATTAAGAAAGTCTGCACAGAATAAAAAGCGACGGTTTTTGTATGAAACCAATGTCGCAGCCGGGCTACCGGTCATTGATAATTTACAAAATCTTTTAGGGGCCGGCGATCAACTATTAGCCTTTGAAGGTATTCTTTCTGGTTCCCTTTCTTATATATTTGGTCAACTTCACCAAGGTCTCAGCTTATCCGAAGCGACCATAAAAGCCAAACAACTGGGTTATACCGAACCAAACCCAGCGGAAGATTTAAGCGGTTTAGATGTCGCAAGAAAGGTACTCATTATCGCCAGAGAAGCGGGTCTCGATTTGGAATTGAAGGATATTCAACTGCAATCCTTGTTACCCGACAATTTAGCTGAAATAACTGATGGTGATGAATTCCTCAAACAATTACCTCAACTGGATGCAAGTATTGCCAAACAAGTTAAAGCAGCGGAATCCAACAATCAAGTATTAAAGTATGTGGCGAAGATAAGCAAAGGCGTTTGCCAAGTTAAAATTGAGACCGTCAATCTACAGCACCCATTATATACCGTGCAAGATGGAGAAAATGCGCTGGCAATTCATACACATTTTTATCAACCGATTCCGTTTGTTATTCGTGGGTACGGTGCGGGGGCTTCAGTAACCGCCGCTGGACTATTCGCAGATATTTTACGCACCTTAGTCTGGGATTTGGAGTAAACTCATGTTTCAACAACCATTCGCTAGCCAGCAAAACGGTCAAGAAATGAATCACCATAAAGTCACTGTTTTCGCACCGATTTCTATCGGTAATCTTAGCGTCGGCTTCGATAGCTTAGGCATGGCTGTAACTCCTATCGACGGAGAACTATTGGGTGATTTGGTCGAAGTAAGTACTAGCAATGACCAACAAGACCATCTTAATTGTCGTGGCCACTATCAGTCGAGTTTACCGGTACGAAAAGAAGAAAACATTATTTGGCAATGCTTGCTCGCTTTTAATCAACGATATAAACAGCAAGGTGGACGCGTTTTAAAGGTGACTTTAGAACTCGAAAAAAATACGCCGATTTGTAGCGGACTAGGTTCAAGTGCTTGTTCGGTAGTCGCCGGGGTAAAAGCGCTTAACGAGTTTTATCATAATCCATTATCAAACGAGCAAATGCTTGAGTTAATGGGTGAGCTAGAAGCAAAAATCAGTGGTAGTTTGCATTATGATAATGTTGCCCCTTGTTTTTTAGGGGGACTGCAATTGATGTTAGGTCACGAGGCAGAACAGCTCTGCCAGAGTTTACCAACCTTCGATGATTGTTATTGGGTGATGGCTTATCCAGACATTGAGATCAGTACCCGTTTGGCCAGAGAGATTTTACCCGAGTCCTATAGCCGAAACGATTTAATAACTTATGGCCGTCGACTGGCGGGATTTATTGATGCCAGTTATCGTCAAGATAAGCAGCAAGCCTTTTCTCTACTGAGGGATGTTGTCGCGGAACCTTATCGAATGTCTTTGCTAAAAGAATTCGAAAAAACTAGAGATTTATTAACCGCGATCGATTGCCTAGCGGTTGGAATTTCAGGATCGGGACCGACAGTTTTTGCAGTTTGTGATAGTCTTCAACAAGCGGAGCAAGCGAAACGAATTTTTGATGGCAATTACCTACAAACTGAGCAAGGTTTTACTAGTATTTGTAAAATTGATTTGCAAGGTGCCCGGTTGTTGTAGGTTTTCTTTTATATAAAACACGAATAAGAAGCGGTATTAATTGGCGGACAAAAAAAGCCTGTTCACCCTACGAGAAAAGATGGATTAGCAATGAAATATTATAACTTACGCAAACCCGAACAAGTGGTCGATTATGCCACAGCAGTTAAGAAGGGGTTAGGCGAAAATCAAGGACTGTTTTTTCCTAAAACATTCGAACCAATCGCTGATATCGAGTCACTTCTCGAACTACCCACTACTGATCGAAACTTCGAAATTCTAAGGTCGTTTGTCAATGACAATCTGTCAGATGAACAACTTCGACAGGTGATTAAAAATACTTTCCGATTTCCTGCAAAACTGGTTTCTGTGGAGAAAAATATTTACTGTTTAGAATTATTTCATGGATCGACGCTCGCTTTTAAAGATTTTGGTGCCGGTTTTATGGCCAGCTGTTTACAATATTTATCCAACAACGAAAAAACCACCATTTTAACCGCAACCTCGGGTGATACTGGTGCTGCCGTGGCACAAGCTTTTTTCGGTATCGAAAATATTCAGGTCGTTATTCTTTATCCCAAAGGAAAAATTAGCGAGCTTCAAGAAAAAATGTTTACTACTCTCGGTAAAAATATACGCACGGTTGCGGTTGAAGGCGATTTTGATGACTGCCAACAATTAGTTAAACGCAGTTTTGACGATAGCCAACTGGTGAAATCTATCGGACTCAATTCAGCCAATTCAATTAATATCAGTCGATTGTTAGCGCAAGTCTGTTATTACTTTGATGCACTTGCCCAGCTATCAAAAAAACAGAGAAACCAGCTAGTATTTTCCGTTCCGAGTGGAAACTTCGGCAATTTAACCGCGGCGATTATAGCCCAACTCTTAGGCTTACCAATCAAGCGATTTATTGCCGCAACCAATGTTAATGATACCGTGCCGCGTTACCTGCAAACGGGTGAATGGCAACCAAAAAATACCATTGCCACCTTATCTAACGCAATGGACGTGAGCCAACCGAATAACTGGCCGCGCATTGAGTATTTAATTGAAAGTGGACAATTTGACCGCAGCAATTTAAGCGGTGATTCAATCGACGAGAAGCAAACTGCGGAATCTTTAAAAGAACTTTACCAAAAGGAATACATCAGTGAGCCTCACGCGGCGGTTGCATATACCGGATTAAAAAAATCGTTGGCGGTAGATGAGGTTGGTGTCTTTCTAGGTACTGCCCATCCTGCAAAATTTAAAGGTTCAGTGGATGAAATATTGGGGCTTGATTTACCGTTACCAAAAGAGTTGGCGGCCTGCTCGGACAAGCTAAGTTTATCGATTGAAATGTCGGATGACTTTAATCAACTAAGAAGTTATTTACTTGAAAAAGGCCATTGATAGCGATTAATAATCTGATTGCTACTGACTGACCTGTCGAACTCTTTCAGCCGGAACAAAAAGCTGTTCAAGTAGATATTTCTTAAAGGACAACTGATAGGGTTGATCATCCGCCGCTTTTTTCATACATAATAACCAGGCATCTCGCTCAGCCGAGGCCACCGAAAGATGTTGATGGATCATCGGAATACTGATTGAACCGTATTTTTCTGAATAAAGCCGAGGCCCGCCAAGCCAACCAGAAAGAAAACAACTGAGTTTGTCTCGTGATAAAGTTAAATCATCTGGGTGCATTGCACGGATAATTTTGGCGTCTGGAAGTCGATCCATATAATCGTAAAAACTATCCACCAGTTTAACAATACCAACTATCTCGCCAGCCGCTTTGTAAGAAGCATTTTCTTGACCATATTCTAATGGCATAGTTAGCGCTCGTTTGTCGCTCATAAGTTATTACCTGTTAAACCTAGATAAAAAGGAGACTATAAAAAATAATGATGGCCAGCTGCTGAGTATTGTAATGAATTATTCGCCAAAACGTTTATCAAGTTCGGCTTTAACCACACCCGGCACAAATTCTGCTACGTCGCCGCCGAGGGACGCAACCTCTCGAACTAAGGTGGAAGAAATAAAGGAATGTTGCTCTGCGGGGGTCAAAAACAGACTTTCCAAATCCGGTGAAAGCCGTCGGTTCATGTTGGCCAATTGAAATTCATATTCGAAATCAGAAACGGCTCTTAGTCCGCGCAATAGTGCGCAGGCGTTTTTTTCTTTCGCCAAGTTAACCAACAATCCAGAAAATCCACAAACTTCAACATTGTCCATCGAGCTAACTGCTTCTTTAACTAGCCTGACTCTGGTTTCGACATCAAACATTGGTGTTTTTCCAGCACTTTCGGCAACAGCCACTATCACTTGATCAAATAATCGTGCCGCTCGTTCAATCAGATCGAGATGGCCGTTAGTGATTGGATCGAAGGTTCCTGGATATAAGACTATTTTGGCCATAATTTACTCTCAATTAGAATTTGCCAAGTTTATCAAATCTTCCGGCAACTGGCCATGTAGTTGTAAGGCGAGTTGACTCGATAGTTTTGCAGCGATGCTATAAATCGTCAATTGCGGATTGACTCCCAAGCTGGTCGGAAGAATCGAGCCATCAATAATTGATAGACTGTCCAACTGGTGGTGTCGCCCGCTGGCGTTGACCACCGACTGCGCCGGGTCGTCTCCCATGCCGCAACCGCCCATCACATGAGCGCTCATGGTTTGCCAACGAAGATTTTCTGCCGGTAAATTTTGGATCATTTTTTTGGCGCTAGACCAACTGGATTGTAAGCTAGAATCCATATGCAATGGCAAAACCTTTTCAGCGCCTGCAGCAAATTGTAACTCGACCATCGAAAACATCGATTGGCGTAATCCACGCCATAAACTGTCGGTTATTGGGTAGTCTATTTGTGGATATCCATGCTCGTCTAACGAAACTTGTCCGCCGACACTATCGTCGTTAAAGCCGTCCCTCATCAAGGCTAAATTAGCTTGATAATAGGCAAAATCTTTCATCAAATGGCTATGTGTTTCGCCCTGTTGCAATAACAGCGTTGACGATAAAACCGGATGCATCGGTGGCACTTCAATTTTATAGCCTAGCTCTCCGCTCACCCCATCACGCCACAAAAACTGGTCGCTGTAAATACTTTGCGGTGCGCCTGAAAAAGCTTCAACTTTTTGCGGCATTTTTGCCACTGACGCAGTGACCGGATGCAAAAATGTTCGCCCACCTAAATTATTCTTCGGGTCGACCGCATCACTTCGCATTAAAACTGCGGGGCTACCGATTGCACCGGCGGAAAGCACCACATGCTTCGCCATTATTTTGCTAACGTTTTTCTGTTTAAGCTGTCCCAATTTATCCATTGAAGATAACCAAACTCCTTTAACTTGGTCCTTTTCAATTAACAATGACTCTACCCGCGCCCGGCTAACAAGTTGTCCGCCGTATTTGAGGGCCGTCGGTATCGTGGTCACCAACATCGATTGCTTGGCGTTGAGTGGACAGCCCATTCCGCAGTAGCCTAAATTAGCACAGCCTTTGACATTCCGTGGGATCACCGAATAAGACCAGCCTAATTGTGCCGCACCGTCTGCCAATAATTGGTTATTTCTATTCGGTGGAACCGCCCATGGTGAAATATTGAGTCGTTTTTCCACCCAGCTGAACCATGGGTCGAGTTGCTTTCGAGACAAGCCGTCAACCGCAAATTGAGATTTCCAGTAATCCAATGTTTGATGTGGCGTTCTAAAACTAGAGGTCCAATTAACGGTTGTCGAACCACCAACTGCTCGCCCTTGTAAAATTTGAATACCTTTATCGAGAGTTTGTCGCCCTGCCACTTCCTGATAGAGATCCGCATAAGCTTCTTTTTCCATCATTTTAAAATCTTTGGCAGTTCTTAATGGCCCTTCTTCGACAATAATAACTTTCAAACCAGAGCGAGCTAAAATTTCTGCGCTAATCCCGCCTCCAGCGCCGCTACCAATAATCACCACATCACAAGCCAACTCACTAACAGCTTCGTCCTCAGCATAATTTAAGGTGTTTAGATCAGAGTACTCCATTATGTCTTCACCTTGTGCTTGCCTGAACCGGTTTGATCCAACTCAGATAAGGCAAATTGAGGCGGTCCGCTATAACCTAGTTGCGACCAGTTATGTGCTTCTGAATAAACCGAACCAATAATTAATTTGTGTAATCCTTTGTAAGCAATTTTTAGTAAGTCCATTCGACTATTTCGCCATTCGGTTAAAAATTTGGCAACGGATTCTGACGAAGCTTTTTGCCAGTTCAACCAAACATTCGCCAACATCACCCGTCCTAATGCGGAGCCGAGTAAATCAAATAATTCTCGTAGTTCCGTTTGAGTTCTTATAGGTAATCGAATAATGGCTTGATCGATATTTTCTAAAATAACGTTTACCGTGGAGTTTTTATTTAAGGCTAATCCGGTGACAAATACTGGTACTAAAACCTGTAAAACAATAAGGTCCGGCTCAGTTAGGAAAGTGAAAGTTTTGCCTCTCACGTCGGGCATTTCGAGCTGACTTTGTTGATAAAATTGAAAGGCGGTGATACCGCCAAGACTTATCACACTGGCGGAAATAGTATTTTTTAGAAAACTACGTCTTTTCATTTTGATCTATTTCCTTGGATTGATTGTTGGGTGATCGATTGAAGAAATTCTGGAATACGGGTTTCCAAATAATACTCTGCCTGCCACGGCCATTTTCCATTGACAAAACCAACATGGCCGCCGTGGCTATTTGCTTCAAGATGTACATTGTCCGGAATTTCGTTCATGTCTGGCAAGACGGTGGCATTCATAAATGGATCGTCTTTCGCTTGAATAATAAGTGTTGGCGTTTTAATCAACTTTACGAATTGTCTTGCCGATGCTTTTTGGTAATAATCTTCCGCATTCAAATAGCCGTGGGCTGGCGCAGTGACTTGTTCATCGAATTTCCAGAATGAATTTAAACCACTGACATCTTCCATCTTAGGTAGCAGATCGCTACCGAACCGCTGTATTTTTGATCGAGTTTTTTGCCTTAATGTTTTTAACAATGCGAACTCATAAACTCGTGAAATTCCGAGATGGATTTCAGTCGCGCAGATGTCCAGCATCAGCGGAACAGATACGGCCACCGCCGCTTTAATCGTGCTTTTTCCGGCTTGCTCGCCCAACCACTTTAGTAAAACATTACCGCCCAGCGAATAACCAACAATATAATCGATGTCGATTGATTTTAATTTTAAAAGATTAATAACTTGGTCGAGATCGTCACTCACGCCGCTATTATAACTGCGTAATAATCGATTTGCTTCACCGCTGCAACTACGAAAATGCATCACCACCACTTGCCATTGTTTTGCTTTGGCGGCTTCCACCATTCCGCGAATATAAGGTGAATCGATCGAACCTTCTAAGCCGTGCAATAATAATAAGGTAGGTCGGCCTTTAATCGAATAAATATCGACATCAATAAAGTCACCGTCATCGAGCTCTAAGCGCTCTCTGGTCATTTTTGGCAGCGCTGGAAGTCGCCGAAAAAAACTGCTCCACACGGTTTGAATGTGTCTATTTGTTCCCCACCAAGGCGGTTTGAAGCCGCTATGGTGATTTATTTTTTCATTTGAGGTATCTATTGAAAACGGATCGTTTGGATCGACCAAATCAACCGAGTTAATCAATGGTGCTTCGGTCAGCGTATCATTCGCTCTTTGTTTATTGCTATCCATTGTGTTTAAATCCTAACGGTGTATTTTCTAGTTGCTATTTGATCAGTCCATGGTTTATGAATTCGAATATTTTGTTATTTATTAGGTTCGTATTTTATCATTGCCGAGGGAGCTCAAATACTTCTCTGGATCTCTAACGAATTTAATTGCATTTGAAATTCCTATACTTTCTCTGAAATTATCAATGTTTGCGTCAACTATATCAAATGATTTCCAATCATAAATCCTAATTTGTAGCCCTTCACAAATTGGTACCAATTTTTCTAAGAATTCTTTCCAATCGTCATTCCTCAGATCTAAATGTAGGCCCACATATTCTACTTTATCGGAACCTTCGAATAGAGCTATTTCAATTCTATCGTTTTCGCTGCCAAACATTAGTATTTCTTCTGACCAAGAGTCCATACTACAATAATTCGTTTTTATCTGGTTTAGCAGTCTGCTACCTGTACTCATCCACTCCCAATCTTCTTCAACTGAAGGGATAAAACCTTCTTCAGAAAATTGTTTTTCTTTGGGCTCGTTTGTAGGTTCCGGTACTAAATTACATTTATATTGCCACACGGCCATAGCAAGATTCCTTGTAGATATAACATTAACTATTTTAGACATTCCGTAAGACTTTTTTTCGGAAAAATATTAGGACATATCTTTCGTTAACAAAAAATGGGTGTCTCTGGTTTTTCACTAGTTTGCGGAAAAAATACTAGCTTCTCAAAAACTGCCAGCTTTGAGTTGTTAAGCGTTTAGTACGTCGTAATACAAGGCTCAACCCACATAAAAATCGCCATGGCGCAAAAGATAAAAATAAGAAAAAATATCAGGACATCCATTTCTTTCGTCACTCGAAAAAAGTTACGCAACACACATTATTTACTTACTGCCCAGTTTGCAAATCCAATTATTGTCCAATCTACCCAGTTTCGGCAGCTATTACAACCGATAAGGCAGAAGGAAGTTATTTTGAGTTAGTGGTTGTTATGCTCTCTTGAGTTTCCGTGAAATGTATTGATACATAAGTCGCCAAATATGCCAAGGTTGATCGGGTCTTGTACCTAAATCTTGCAATTTATCACCCGCCCATAACAATCGATATATTCGTATTCGCCAGTGCCAGATTCCAACTTGTATTAAGAGTATTGAGAGCCATAACACGTACCATCCCCACTCAGCGGAATCTGATTGACGCCAACCATATAGCACTAGTGCGCTAATCAGCAAACTACTCATAATCAGCAACCAGTGTATTAGAAATCCTTGAAAGAATTGTCGTCGCCAGATTCGGAATACAAGTGGCAAAATTCGGCGTAAAAACCTGCGACCATCTGCAACGGTTATCACCCGCAACCACCAGCAGAATACACCAACCGCACTTGCCCACATGAGCACCATTGCAACTCTAATTAATGGCATTATTATAAAACGCGAATAACCACTCCAGCGCATCACTTCGGCATAATCTTGGAGTAGTTTATATAGTTTGCCAATTAACGATGCCCCCACAGCCAAAAGGACGATTGCCAAGATGGCAATTCGTAGGTATTGCCAAAAATAGAGACTTCCCACTTCAACCATATTTCGCCAAACTCTCGGTTTACCGGTACGTCCGGGCTCAAGAATTTTGGCTGCCGCTGCAGTGAGTAGAAAATTTGCGATTATGGAAAAAACCAAACCGAATGCCAGCAGCCCTAACACACTCCCTGGAATGTGCGTCACAAATGCCGCCATTTGTACGATTGGCAATGGGTCTGGGGCACTGCTAAAAAATGAATTGCGGCCCATTAATTCTGACAGTTCATTACCTCCGACAACGATTCCTGGCAGCGCTGCGAGGATTGCGATCAACCAACGGCCGAAAATCAAATGGAATGTACCATCAACGGGTTTTAAAGCTTCAGTCACCTGCATTTTTAAAGCCATTGATCTAACCCCTCCGCAAAAAATTGCATAAAAGCACCCAACCATCGAGACCAATCACCAGACTGGTTTTTATCGGCAACTCGAGAGAGGGCGTTGTTAACTGGATTGGGGTCGAGCCAATTAATGTTATCCGGGTCGATGTGAACTTCTAAAAGAGGAGCCGCTCGCACAAAGGAGTAGATTCGGTAGCCGGCGCGCCCATCCCAATGATCCCGAATGACCTTGCCATCAGAAAATCGAAACTCAACCTCCACCGGAAAATGGTCCCAGCCCGGACCTTCTACACGAACGGTTGATTCTTCGAAGACTTGCTCTTCAGACTCCCAGCTTTGCTCTTTTTCGCCTTCCTGAGTGACCATTGAAAAATGCTCGACACTGCCCGTTTGTAATTTTCCCGCATGATTGTACCCAGGGTCTAAAACCCTCATAACAATTTTCCCGTCTGTTTCCAACGCCGATAGTGGCAAACCATCCAGTTTATTTTCATCGCTGATGATTGTTTCATCAACCACGCCACGATCGGTTACTAAACGACCTTTAGGCCGCTCCCAGCGATTAGTTTCCATGCTTACTACCTGATAGTCAGGTAAGTTCTTTCGAGTGTAGGCTTCCGCTACAAAGTCAGCAAATTCATCGCCAGCAACTTCTTTTGCCACTGCTAGATAATCTTCAAAGCGTGGGTGTTTATATCGCCAACGGTGAAAGTAAACGCTAAAGACTCGATCAACGGTATCTTGGCCAAATCGCCTCGCCGCTGTGAACATTGTCAATGCGGGCATGGCATAAAACTGAGTAAAAGCACCCGAGTGTTCTGCCAAAAATGATGGACGCGACCAGACTGGTCGTTCAAAAGATGAGGTATTGATCAAACGCATGCGCTCAGATGCCGTGACGTCAATTCCTCTTTCAAACAACTTTCCATTTCCACCTTTATCACCGTACATTGCAATCATGATTTGATCACCCCAGTACTCAGTGAATCCTTCATCCATGTACGCTTCTTCAAATTCATTACTGGCTAGTAAAAAAGCGAAGTACTGATGAGCAAACTCGTGAGCGACAGTTGCTTCGCCAACTCTAATCTCGTCTAAAGGCCAATTGTCCCAGATGGGGTCACCAGTGCCGCCCAATATCAGCGTCGGATACTCCATACCTTGCGTAGCTGATGCCCAACTAGGTGGCGCTATAGTGGTAATGCTCGAATAAGGGTATTCGCCAATGCGGCTGCCAAGTACATCTAAACTGGTTTCCACCACTTTACGCCAACGCGAAACTTGATTTTCAGTGCCTTTTGGTACCACAACTTGAATTTGGACTGGGCCACCTGTGCCTTGCGGCTGATAGCTAGTCTCGCTAGCCACCAACTGAGTACCACTGACCCAAACGAAATCGGGAACTGCGTGCTGATTAAAATGATGCCAGCGAATATTGTCATCGTCGGTAGCTTGATTGCTTGTTGCCTGTTTGCTTGTTGCCTGGTCGTTTCGACCGGTAGCAAATACCTGCCAATCCTTAGGAACACCAATTCGTACGTTATAATCAGCATAGTCGGCATAGAATTCCGTTTTGCCAAAAAACTGATGAGCGTTGAATTGATCGTTACTAACGCCGCGCATGCCCTTCGTTTCGTATACTGCTATTTTTGGAAACCATTGAGCGACCACGAAAAAGACATCTCTGCCACCGGTTCGTGCCATCGGTATCGGTAAACGGGCGTCAAATTCGATCTCTAATTCCAGCGTTTCTCCAGGCGGTAACGGGCTGCTTAATTCGACTTCCACTAAAGTCTGATCATTGGAATTACCGTCGTCCGGCGCTATCGCTTTCCACTTAAGTGCTGCTGTACCTTGCTTAATAGATTTCAGTTCATTGTATCCCCAAGGACTAGGATATTTATTCAATAGTTCATCCATCTCTTTAACTTGAATAGGCGAACTCTGCATCCAAGTTGAAGAAGTGCTAGAAAAAGCGTTTAAGTATAGATGTAAAGGTATTTTGGAAATTGTTTCAGTTGAAGAAGGGTTGGTCCACTTTAATGTTTCTTTGCCGCTCAATTGACGCGTTGCAGGATTGAGTGATACTTCAATATTGTAGGAGATATTCACTTCTGGCAATTCAGCCGCGTTAACATCCGCAACAATCAAATTCCAGCAAAAAATCACCCACGTGCAAAACTGAATAGAACGCATTAATTATCCCTAATCGTTATTATTTATTGTTGATTCGATATTAATCGGATTTATGATTAAAGTCCACAGTGGGTCATTTTGTGTTTTAAGGTTAAGGTTTTTTCTTTAAGCACCTGACCATTTGGAAGTATTAAGTCTGCACCTTGAACTCCGAAAGTAGTTAGTATAAAAATGAAGTTTCCAGATATTTTCTATTTTATTCATTGATCATTTTGTAGTCTCTCGATTTTCGAAAAAACTTGTTGATTTAGTTATGTTCACTTTTAATGAGCTTTTGCTCTTTCGAAAACCGAACTCATTCGAAACTAAATAAATAAGTTTTAGTTTGCCGCGATGTCATATAAAGGAGTTATCCCTTTTGTTACTAATAAGGGATAAGCTGAAGGGGGAAGAAGAGACGAAGATGTCAAAAGCCATAGAGCTTCTCGGGATGCCAAAGTCTCTTCTCCCT
>Ga0316209_1000329_pt1 | contig 90624 bp, 70 predicted proteins | sample 6monopyrite_MG_FD_204945 | JGI IMG/M metagenome (GOLD analysis project Ga0316209, IMG submission 204945) | Microbial mat bacterial communities from mineral coupon in-situ incubated in ocean water Damariscotta River, Maine, United States -... | ecosystem: Environmental > Aquatic > Marine >... | reverse complement strand
TTCCTGTCCAGCACGCTCAGCAGCGTGATGCCTGCGTTCGACGTCCGCCTCTCCGCGTCGAACTTCATCACGACGGTCTTCTCGAAGATCCCTTCGAACAGGGCGGCGGGAGCGGTAGAGTTGCGCACGCGGGTGTCGCGTTTTTGTTGTCGATGGTTTGGTGTTACTTACTATTCCATCGGCACGGAACGCGCCCCGCGACACCGCTACTTGTGAATAATCCGGGCTGGGGTGCAAGTCGTCGGCGCGAACGTCGCGGGGTTTCGGGGAGGGCGCCAAGTTCTGTTCACGCAGATGGTGGTCACCGGACTCGTTCTTCGAGCGAGGACTCTTGCATTGGATCCGTGTCGGCAGACTGTGCACTTCCAATCAGGAGCACTGACAACATGCGACTCGCAGCCTTCATCCAATCGGCAGCCAGCACCTTCGCCGTTCTGGCCATCAGTCACTCGGCTCTCGCTCTACAGGGCTGTCCCGCAGCGGACTACCTCGAGCCGAACAACGACTGCAACTCCACGGCGACGCCGATTACGAACTATCAGTTCTACAACCTCACGGTGACTGGCCCTCAATCGCCGCTCGGAGTCGACCCTGATTTCTTCTCGATCACGGTCCCGGCGCTCTCGCAGATCCGCGTCGAAGCGTTCTTCCAGGACAGCAATGGTGACATCGATACGTGGCTCTGGGATGCAGCGTCGGGAAACTGCCCGAGCCACGTCCCGGGTGAGTTCTTGGCGAACGGCTTCTCGACGACCGACAACGAGATCTTCACCTGGGAGAACAACACGGCGCTTCCGGTCGACTGCATCATCGGCGTGCAGTACTTCAGCTCGACGTTCAACTGCAACAACTACACCCTGCGGCCCGTCGTGACGCCCTTGCTCGCCTGTCCTGCACCGGACCGGTTCGAGCCGAATGAAGACTGCGCCACTTCGACCCAGCTGGCTGTTGGGGCGACCAACACTCTGTCGATCACGGGCGACATCAACTCCGCGAACCCCGACTCCGACTACTATCACTACACGCTCGACAACAACGAGGTCATCTCGATCGATGTGTGGTTCGAGCAACCGAACGGCGACATCGACTGTCGGCTCGACCGGGGGCCGGGCTGCAACATCTTCGCCGACGATGGCCAGACCGTAACGGACAACGAGAACGTGACGTACGTCAACGACACAGGTGTCGCGCAGGAACTGACCCTGCGGGTCTATGGTTACGACCTGTTCTCGCCGGACCCGCACTGTGCTGACTACCGATTGAACGTCACGGTAGACCAGGTGCCTTGCGCGAGCGCGGTCGAAGACGTCTTCGCGCCGAATCAGAGTTGCGCGACGGCGGTCCCCATGGTGGAAGGCTTCACGGACAGCCTGTTCGTCAACAAGGCGAACAGCGACTACTTCCAGGTGTTGTTAGCGAACAACGAGCACCTCGCGGTGACGACCTACTTCCAGGACGATGTCTCTGATCTAGACCTGGCGCTCTTCGACCACGCAGACCCCGGGTGCGGTTCGAGTGGCCTTCTCGTCTTGAGCCAAGGCACGTCTAACATCGAGTACGTGACCTACGTGAACATCAGCGGCGCGCCGATGCTGGTCGACATCAAGGTCTACGTCTGGACGGGCTTGTCCAATCCGGACTGCAACAACTACCACATGGAGATCGAGACCACGCTTGGCTCGGTTGGCTTCGATGTGTGCTTCGGGGATGGCAGCTCGGTTCCCTGTCCCTGCTCGAACGACACCCCGACCAGCTTCTTCGAAGGCTGCAAGAACTCAACTGGTAGAGGTGCTCGACTGGTTGGAGCAGGTTCGACTTCCGTCGGAACCGACAACCTCGTGCTGAGTGTCACCGAAGCGGCTCCCTCGATGCCTGGTATCTTCGTGCAGGGCGACTTCATGGGCGGGGTCCCGCTCAAGGACGGAGTCTTCTGCTTGGGCAACCCGACCACGCGACTCAGCGTGGTGTTCACCGACGCGAACGGTGAGTGCTCGAGCGACTTCTCGGTCGTAACAGAGGGCGGCGTCCTCCCCGGTCAGACGCGCTACTACCAATACTGGTACCGCGATTCGGGTGGTGGCAGTCCCTGTGGCACCGGCTCGAACTTCTCGAGCGGACTGCGCGTGGACTACACGCCATAGTTCGCGGCACGACCGCGGTCCCAAGGGGATCGGAAGACATACGGCGGCGCCGCACATGCGGCGCCGCCGTCTTGTGAGCTGAGCGAAGCGGGCGAGCCGCTCCCGCTTCGCGATCAGATGTCGACGCGCAGGCCGAGCGTGTAGGCCGTCTGGTCGTCACCGAACGCGACGCTCGCGCCGAGCGAGACCTTCTCGGTGATGTATCCGCGCGCGTTGAAGTCCAGCTCTGTGTTGCTCGTCGAGACGTACGAGTAACCCAGCACGACGCCGAGCTCGATGCGCTCGTGCGGTATGGTGCGCATGCCGCCGGTGAAGCCGTAGCCCGTGTCGTCGGACGACTGGCCGAGGGCTTTGCGGTCCTGCCGGCGGAAGTCCACGCTGCTGAAGAGGTCGACCTTCGGATGTCCGGCGTGGTGCGTGCCGATGTCGAAGGCGTAGTCGAGTGACCTCGAAGTCGCCGCCGAGCAGGTCCGTCGACTGGGTCTTGAACGCGCCGATCAAGTTGACGCCGGGCACGACGTCGTAGGAAGCACGGATGCCCCAACCCTCTGCATCCTGCGACACGTCGTCGATGTTGGAGCGGAAGTACGCGGCTTCGATGAAGCTGTAGGAAAAGGTCGGCTCAGGACCGCTCTGCTCGGCGGCCGGTGCACTTTGCGGAGCGAACGCGAGCGGGAGAGCGAGGGGGTGGACGAGCATGGGGGGTCTCCCGTGGATTGATTCGAGGGGGGCGCGTCGGTGCGTCAGCGGAGGGTTTGCTCCCGGCGATCGCCCTCGGCGACTCCGACGGAGGAGTACCGTGCGGACAAGGCCTCCGCGCGCCGCCGGGCGAGGAGGCGCAGGGGTCGCTCCTCTGCAGGTGATGGAGTACCCTCAGCTCCCCGAAGCTTCCGCGAGGTCCCTGGACACCGTCTCGACCATGATCGTCACCGCTCTGTTCTGCACCCTGCTTCTGCCCGCTCCCGGCTTGCTCCCCGAATCGACTCTGCAGCCGGTTCCGCTGTCCGCCTTCGACGAATCCGTCGACGCACGGATTGCCGCCGCCGGCACCGATGTCGCCAAGCTGCACGCGCTGGCCGCCGAGTACGACGCCGCGAAGAACCGCTCCGCGGCGAAGCAAGTGCACCTGCGCGTCATCGAACTCGACACGGACAACGAAGTCTCGCGCGCCGCGCTGCGCCATCAGTTCTACGACGGCCGTTGGTTCGAGAGCTTCGTCGAGCTCGCCAAGTTCAAGCGCGAAGAAGACGAGCGCATGGCGAAGCAAGGACTCGTGCGCTGGAACGACGGCTGGGCGCCGGTCGACGACTTGCCGTACCTCGGCCTCGGCTGGGTGCGAGGCGAAGGTGGCGGGTGGGAGGACCCCGTGCTCGTCGCCGAGGACAAACAAATCGCCGCCTGGCAGACCGCCGGTTATCAGTTCCGCGCCGATGACAACAGCTGGATCGCGCCCGAAGACTTCGAGCGCTGGACGAACCTCGAGTGGAAGTGCGGCGACGAGTGGGTCTCGCTCGAGAAGGCGAATGAGTTTCACTCCGACATCACGCAGCCTTGGCAGATCGCCGGCGAACACTTCATCACCTGGACGAACTGCGACTGGGAGACCGGCAACCTGGCGCGTTGGCACGCTGATCAGACGGCGGCACACATGATGCGCGTGTTCGGAACGGCACCCGAGCGCAAGCCGCACTACGTCGTTCTGCCGAATCTCACCGCGTACAACGATGCGGCCGGTGGCGTGCCCGCACACTTCCCCGACTCGGAAGGCTACTCGTCGCTGCAAGGCAGTTACTTCGCCGACGGTTGCCTCGATCAGAGCTTCGATCCCGCGCGCTTCTTCGGCTGCGGCGTCAGCTACTTCGACCGCACCGACGAGAAGCTCGCCGAGTGGGGCCCGCTGTGGATCCGCTGGGCTGCGGCGCAGAGCTACATCGACGCGATCGACCCCTCGTGGAAGGCCATCGGTCCCTGGGTGCAGTCGAAGGGCGTGGGCGACATTCAGAAGTACAGCATCGACTTCTGGGCCGAGAAGCGCATCCCGCGCTGGCTGCGCTACGGCGCCGCGACGTACGTCGAGCGCTTCATCCCCGATCCCCTCTACCCGCCGGAAGCGGATCAGGTCTGGGATCTGCGCTCGGAGGCCTTCGTGGACCTGAAGGAGGCCGGGGGCTTGCGCAAGCTCGACGAAGTCCTCGCGTTCGGCCTGAGCCTCGACGACATCGAAGGCTCGGCGCGGCTTTACCAAGAAGCCGGCCTGGTCGTCGCCTTCATGATGGACGGCGCGCCGGACGACGGACAACTCCGCGCGTTGCACTCGGCCTTCCGCCGCAAGCTCGCCAGCGGACCGGACGATCAGCTCGCGCAGATCATCAGCGACCTCGAAGCAGCGCTGATCGAGCGCGAGCCGGCGATTCGTGCCTTCGGGCGCTTGTAGACCGGTCGCGCCCGGGCGCTCGTTCTCGCCGGTTCAGATTCCCAACGCGGCTTGCGCCTTCGCGCGCCAGCGCACGATGTCGGAGCGTTCCCAACCGGTTTCGTCGCGACCGGTCAACTCCACGCTCTCGGCGAGTCCGCGCTCGTAAACCTCGCGCGCGATGTCGTCTTCGCCGAGCTTCGCGTAGACCGTCGCGCGCAGGAACGAGAGCACGGGCGGAACGAAGAAGGCGATGCCCAGCGAATCGTACTGGCCGCTCATGCTGTCGCGCGCGGCTTGCCAGTCCTCGAGGCTCATGTAGGCGAGTGTCTGCAGCAGCCAGCTGTAGCTGCGGTCACTGATGATGCCCGATCGGGATTCCAGCAGCTCGAGCACCAAGGGCGCATCGCGTTGCGCGGGGTCGGGGTGCTCGACGAGGGCGAACGCGAGGGTCGCCCTGATCAGCTCATCGCGCGATTCGGTGAGCCGGCGCTGAACTTCTTCGCGCGACGCGAGGCCGAGGTAGAAGCGGTTGACCAGCTCGTCGGAGCGCTTGTTCGGGTCATCCATGATCTCCAGCGAGCGCTGGAGAACTTGGAGCGCCTCCTCATAGCGACCGAGCTGCAGCAGAGCCATGGACTTCGTGTAGAGCGCTTCGTAGTCGTTCTCGTCCTGCGCGAGGCACGCGTCGGAAGCGTAGACGCAGTCTTCGAGGTGACCGATGAACAGCAGCGCAGCGGCGACGGCGCGCCGGGCGCGGATGTCGTCCGGGCGCTGGCTCAGCGCGGAGAATCGGCACGACAGCGACGCGTGATAGCGACCGATGCCGAAGTACAAGTTTCCGCCGATCGACTGCAGCACGTAGTCGTCGGGATGCAGGGGCAGAGCAATGTCGTAGATGCGGCGGACTTCGGCGCGTTCCTCGGGGAACATGCTCCAGATCGCCGAGGCGAGCACGAAGATCGAAGCGGGGGTGAGCGTCTCGAGTACTTCACGCCGACTCAGCTCCAGCAGCGTGTCCTTGTCACGCGCGGCGATCGCTTCGCGCATCTCGAGCCGCGTCGGATCGCTGTCCAGGTCCATCGCCAGGAAGAACAAGTTCTCCGCTTCCAACGAGTCTTCGCCGAAGACGTCCTTGCGCAAGCGAGACCACGAGTCGAGCGAGAGCGCGACTTCTTCCGCGATGTCGCGTTCGCGAATGCGCTCGAGCGCGGGGACCAGGTCGGCGCCTTCGAGGTCGACACCGTAGTCCTCGAAGGCCTGGGCGAAGTCCTGATCGAGCTGAACTCGAATCGAGCTGTCCGCGACCGCGTCGGCGACCGAGAGACGCAGGTCGATGAGCCGTTCGACGAGCTTCCGGTCTTGTGCGAGCAGCTCGCGCTCGTGTCGAGCCGAGTCGACGTCGTGCTCGGCTTGTTCGACGAAGCGCCCCGCGCGCTCGATCAACGCTGCGTCGGCGGAACCTGTTTCCGCCAGTGAGAGAGCGCGTTGCGCGGCCGCGAGCGCTTGGTCGGGCTTGCCGGCTTGCAGCAGCTTGATCGACTCGCCGTGCGCCTCGTCGACTGCAATGCGCGTCTGTTCGCGTTGAGCGGCCTGCGTCTGTTCGATCCAGAAGTACGAGCCGCCGCCGACGAGCAAGACGAGCACGATCGCCGCGCCGAGGGCCAGCGTGAGTCGCCTTGCGCGGCGTTCTTCGGCCGCCTTGACGCGCGCTTCGATGGCGGCCAGCTCGGCCTTCTGCGCGCGTTCTTCGGTCGAGATCACGTAGGCGTGAACGGCCTTCGCCACCTCGTCGGCGTTCGCGGGACGCGCCGCGCGAGCGGGCGTCAAGCAGTCGAGGCAGATGCGAGTCAGCGCCGGATCGGCGCCGGAGGCTTCGATGCGTTCGCGCGCGGGATCGAGCATCGCGCGCGCCGCTTGCACGATCACCTTCTCCTGGCCGTTGTCTTCGTAGGGCGGCGCGCCTGTCAGCAGCTCGCAGAGGATCGCGCCGAGCGAGAACACATCGACGCGTTCATCGAGCTTGTCGATCTCGCCCTGCGCTTGCTCGGGCGCCATGTACGCGGGCGTGCCCATCACGGAGCCGATCAGCGAGTCGGTTCCGGTCGAACCCGGGCCGCTGCGCACCGTCTCGATCACCGTGAGCAAGCTGGCGCGTGTCTCTTGCGCGCGCTTCTCGTCGGCGACGCCGCCGCGCCCCAGGACCTTCGCGAGGCCCCAGTCGACGACTTGGACCTCGCTGAACGCGCCGACCATGATGTTGGCCGGCTTCAGGTCGCGGTGCACGACGCCTTTCGAGTGCGCGTAGGCGACCGTGTGACAGACGGCTTCGAAGATCGCGAGCAAGCGTCCGCGGTCCTCGGCCGGTGTCTTGCGCGCTTGGAACAAGGACGCGAGCGTGCGCCCCTTGATCAGCTTCATCGTGAAGTACGGACGATCGTCGTCCATCAAGCCGAGCTCGTACACCGGCACGATGCCGGGGTGCTGCAGCTGGCCGCCGATCTGCGCTTCTTCGACGAAGCGTTGCACGACTTCAGGACGCTTCGCGAGCTCGTCGTCGAGCACCTTGACCGCGACATCGCGCCCGAGGTCCGTGTCGTGACCCTTCAAGATCACCGACATTCCGCCGCGCGCGATCTCGCCCATCAGCTGGTAGTTGCCGCGACCTTGCGGCATGAGCTTCGCGGACGTTGCGTTCGGGTCGACCAGCGGCGACGCGCCGTGTTCGGAGTCCGAATCCGGCAGCAGCACCTTCGGCGAGAGGCCGGTGCGCGCCTGGATGTCCTGCAGAATGGAGGGCGGCGACTTGGGTTCGTCGGTCATGTTGTGATCCGTGGTCGTCTCGAGCAGCGAGCGGCTCCGCGGAGCCTCGCGCAGTTTAGCAGCGAGGTGGCTCGCAAGCCGTCCTCACTCCGGCGACGAGGGGTCGCCTTCAGCTCCGGCTTCGCCTTCGTCCTCGTCTTCCAGCGGGTCCGCGCTCTCGTCCGTGCGCACCTCGGCGAGCACCGACTCCGCGACGCGCAAGGGGGCGCCGGCGCGGAGAGCGAGGGCGATCGCGTCCGAGGGGCGCGCGTCGACGTAGACCGGGTCTTCGCCTTCGGCGGCGCTGAGCACCAAGCGCGCGAAGAAGGTGTGGTTGGAGAGGTCGGTGATGTCGACGCGAACGAGCTTCGATCCGAGGCCTTCGATCGCCTTGATGAGCAGCTCGTGCGTCATCGGGCGCTCGGTGTCTTGTTGCTTCACGACGCGGCGGATCTCGGCGGCTTCGGGCAAGCCGATCACGATGGGGAAGCAGCGGTCGCCGCCCTTCTCCTTGAGCTTGATCAGCTGCTGTTGCGAGGTGTGTCGCGTGACGATGCTCGACAGGAGCACCTCGATCATCGCGTCGTTGTCGGGAGTCTGGCTCATCGCGATTCGTCTTCAGTTCGTCCGTTTCGTTCAGTTCCCGCGCGGCGAGCGGCGCGTTCCCGCAGCACGACGGACTCGAGCGGTCCGTCTTCTTCCGCGATCATCCAAGCGCTCGCGGTCTCGTCCAGGTAGTCGCACGATCGGCAGGCCACGCCGCGGGTCGTGTCGTCGAAGGCCGGCGCCAGCGCTTCCTTGCCGCAGTCCGGGCAGCGCCGGTCCGCGGGGGCGGCGGGCAGCAGAGCGGAAGCGAGGATCCAGCCGAAGCCCAGCACGATCGCCACGGCGATCAGACCGCCGAAGAGGCCGGCCGGGCCGCGCATGACGATCCAGACGCCGGCGAGGGCCGCGCTCAGGAAGACCAGCGGCAACAGCGGGCCCAACCAGCGCGGCGGGCCGCCGGCGGTCTTCGAGGCGGGGGTGCGGTTTCCGTCCAGGCGGATCGTGCGGAGGGAGTCTTCCACGTGCGGAGTGTAGCGCGAGGGAGGTCGCGAGAGCGCTACCTGAGCGAGGATTGGGGTAGGATGTCGGATCGCACCCCCTCCTCGAGACGCCTCCCTTCAGGCCGCGATGACGACCACTTCCCAACACATTCAGCCCGCGATGGATCAGACCGAGCTCGAAGACAATCCCGTGCTCGCGCGCGTCTGGCGCGGCACCGCCGTCGAGTCTCAACACCGCGGAGCGTGGGCGCTGACCGACAGCTCGGGTCAGGTGCTCGACGGCCTGGGACACTTTCAGCACCCGACCTTTTTGCGCAGCTCGACGAAGTCGTTGCAGGCGATTCCGTTGCTCGAGTCCGGCGTGGCCGACAAGCTCGAGTTCAGCGATGCGGAAGTCGCCCTGGCGCTGGCTTCGCACGACGCGGAAGAAGCGCACACGCGCGTCGTCAGCGCGTTGCTCGCGCGACTCGGGCTCGGTATCGAGCACTTGCAGTGCGGCCCGCAGCCTCCCGGCAACGTCGATGCGCGCTTCGAGCTGCGTGCGAGTGGGGGGGTCCCCACGGCCGTGCACAACAACTGCTCGGGCAAGCACGCGGCTTTCTTGGCGCTGGCGCAGGCCGTCGGCGATCCGGTCGATCACTACCTCGACCCGATGAGTCGCACGCAGCAACTCGTGCGCGCCGCGGTGCTCGAGATGACCGGCGTCGAGGAGTCGCAGTTCTCGACCGCCATCGACGGTTGCAGCGCGCCGACCTTCCGCCTCCCGCTGTCGGGACTGGCGACGGGTTTTGCACGCCTCGCCTCGCCGGACGGCTTGTCGCCCGAGCGTCGCGCGGCTTGCGAACGTATGCTGGCGGCAGTGAAACGACATCCCATCTTGATCGCGGGCAGCAAGCAGCGCATCTGCACGGACATCTCGCGCGCGACGTCGGGGCGGCTCTTCCCGAAAGTCGGCGCGGAAGCCGTCTACGTCGTCGGGCTCGCAGGCGGAGACCGAGCGCTCGCCGTCAAGATCGACGACGGCGGCCTGCGGGCGCTGCACGCGGTGGTCGTTGAGCTGATCGGTCGCTTCGACTTCGCGAAAGGCGATGAATTGCAAGTTCTGGAACAATGGCGCGGAACGCCGATCCGCAACTGGGCGGAGACCGAAGTCGGACGACTCGAGGTGACCGCGTGAGCGGAGGTCCGCGCCCGGCCCCGGCGCTGCCCAATTACGCTCACAAGGGCATCGCCGGCCGCGTGCTCGCGGTCTGCGGCAGCGAGACGATGAGCGGCGCGGCGATCCTCGTGTTGACCGCGGCTCAGCGCTCCGGCGCCGGCTTGGTCACCTTGGCGTGCTTTCACCGCGAGCTCTTGAACGTGCTTCCGGCGGCGATTCCGGAAGCCGTCTACCTCGACATCTCGCGCTCCAAGGACTTGATGGCGCGACGCCTTCCCGCGCAGCTCACCGGCCGTGCCGATGACGTGCGCGTCGTCGGACCCGGACTCGGCATCAGCGGCCGCACCAATGAACTCGTTCGGCGACTGATCTGCGACGAGTTCGCCGGACCGTTGCTGCTCGATGCCGACGCGTTGAACGTGATCGGTGACGCTCCCGAAGTGCTCTGTCAGTACGAAGGTCCGCTCGTCGTCACGCCGCACCCCGGCGAAGCCGCGCGCTTGCTCGGTTGCGCTGCGATCTCGCCGAACTCGGACGAACGCAAGGACGTCGCGCTGCAGATCGCGCAGCGCTCCGGCTCGATCGTCTGCCTGAAAGGCACGCAGACCGTGATCACCGACGGAAAGCGCGTCGAAGTCAACGAAACCGGTAATCCGGGCATGGCCACGGCGGGATCCGGCGACGTGTTGTGCGGCGTGATGAGCGCTTATCTCGCATCGACCGTGCAACAACCCGCCGACGACTGGACGGCCTTCGACGCCGCTCGTTCCGCCGTGCACGTTCACGGACTAGCGGGAGACCTCGCCGCGGCCAAGCTCGGCCGTCGAGGCATGATCGCCTCGGACATCGTGCGCTTCTTGCCCGAGGCGCAGCTGCGCTTCGAGGACGAGGCGGACGGAGCGCGGTGATCTCGTTCGCGGTCGTGCTTCTGCTCCTGCTCGCTCCTGCGGCAGGGATCGGATCGCTCGAAGCACAGACCGCGGACCCCGTACGCGCGGACGGAGCGATCGCAGCGGAATGGCTCGTCCGCGATCGGGCGGCATGTCTCGACGAGTCGCTCGATTCCATCGCGGTTGACCTTCGTTCCGACGAATGGCGTGTGCGACACGCCGCGGTCGAAGTCCTGGCCCGGACCCGCGGCGGTTCTGCGGAACGCGCGCGAGACATGGTGCTCGCCGCGCTGCGCGATGCGCATCCGAACGTGCGAGCGCGCGCGGTGGATGCAGCGGGCATGCGTCGCATCGATGCCGGCGCTGAGCTGTGGGATCTCCTCCGGCGAGATGCCCTGCCCGCGACGCGTCGCGCGTTGGTGCGGACGCTGGCGCTCGTGCGACCGGCCGACGCCGCGTCGCGACTCGCGGAACTCGCGCAAGATGACGATCCGCAGGTGGCGGAAGAAGCCTTCCTCGCGCTGCTCGCGCTCGGCGATGCGGGCGCGCAGGCGAGCGCGGCCGAGTGGCGTCGTCGCGACTTAGGCGCGGACGGCGTGGCTTTGCTCGAAGCGACCGAAGCGCTCGCCCGCGGTCCGCGCGCGCAACAGCTGTTCCTCGAGCTGGAAGCCGGGGCGACGCCCGCCGAGCTCGCACTGCTCGCCGCGGCCGAGGCGCGCGTCGGCGGTACGCCCGACCCGCGCGCGTTGCTCGCCGGTTGGTTCGCGCCCTTTCCGGACGACGAGGCGCTCAGCATCATGCGTCGCCGCGCGCAGTTGCTGACCGGAGCCGAAGCACTCGGCCAGGCGGTGCTGCCGCACCTGATCCGTGACTTGCAAGCGCTCGACCGCTGGCTCGCGGATGAACCGGCCGACTTCACCAGTCGCCGACCGACCTTCGCCCAGCGCCTGCAGTCCGGTGAGCTCGGCGCAACGGCGTGCCGCGACGAGTGGACCGAGGCTGCGCTCGGCGCAGCGCGCGGAAGCGGCGCGGCGCTGCTGGAACTGATGGAATCCCTGAGCGACGACGGCTTCTCCGCCTTCGCCGATCTGGCGTACGGTCGGCTCGACTCGCTCGAGCCGCCGAGGGTCAGGGGCACGGGTTACAGCGGCAGGCGGCAACGGGCCGCAGAGCGCTTCGCGATGACGGAACTCGCCGGAGAGGTCTACGTGCGCACCCACGACCCCGGCGCAGGTCAGTGGTTGGTGCTCGCCCTCGAGGATGTCTACGAACCCTGTCGCCGTGCCGCCGCTTACTCACTCTCGAGCGTCGCCGACTTGCGCACGCACCAGCAGGCGCTCTATCGCGTCTGGTTGCGGCTCTCCCCCGAGTCGGCACTCGACTGGTTGACGCGCTTCTCTCGTCGCTACCCGCTGCAGAGCTTCCGCTCGGACTGGATCTCGCTGTGGGAGAACGAAGCGACGGAGGTCTCGATCCTCGAGCTCTTGTCCGCCTTCGAAGGCGACGAAGAGCTGATCGGCCGCATGGAGACGTGGATGCGTCGCGAGCTGCGCTGGCTGGAACAAGCCGCCGCCGGCGAACAACCCGCGCGCCGCGCTTCGGAAGGGCTCGCGAAGGCGTGCCTGGAAGCGCTCGTGCGGCTCGGTGCGGACGAAGAGATCTTCTTCGAGGCGCTCGAGCGCGCCGAACCGCTCAGCGAAGAGATCGCCAAGTACGCGGCGGCCCAGCTCGGCAAGTCGGCTGCGGGCCGGGCCTTGCTGTTGCCGTGGTTGGCTCCGGCACACGCGCAGCGCTTGCGACTCGAAGCGGCGCTCGCGCTCGCGCCGACGGGCAACTCGGCGGCGGTCGAAGTGCTCGTCGCGGGTTACGAGACGTGCGATGAGGAGCTTCAGGTGCGCAGCTTGCGCGCGCTGGGCGCATCCGGATCGGAAGCCGGCTGGACCTTGCCGGCGCGAGTTGCCGCGGATCGCCTCGCCGGCGCGGGGGCGCGACTCGTCGCGTTCGAAGTGCTCGGCGGAGCGCGGCCCGTGGAGCGGTCAGCGCGTGCGTTGATCGAGCTCGCGGCAGGCGAGCGCGACCTCGAAGGACGGCGCTTGGCGTTGCGTGCGCTCGGAATCACGGGCTCTCCGGCCGCGCTCGACGGACTGGCGCAGCTCGCGGGCGACGGTCTCGACCACGAGTCGCTGCGCGAAGAGTGGTTGCTCGCGGCGGCGCGCTGCGCGGGCGAAGATCCGCCGAGCTGGTGGTTCGAAGCCTGGGGCGAGCGTCCCCGCGATCGCGCGGCGGACGACTTGCGCGCGCGCTTCCGCGGAGAACGGCTGGCGGCCGTCGAGTTCACCTACCGATCCGAACTCGAGGCCGCGAGCCTCCAACCCGCCTTCGCGACCGAGCTGCTCGCAGCGAGCGGGGAGTGGTGGCGCGGCGACGCGCGCTGGCTGGGCGAGCTCTCGACACTCTGGCGACAGACGGCCGAAGTCGAGGCCCGACGGGTCGCGCGCGCCGCGCAGATCGCGCTGCACGGCGAGGGCCCGGCCGATGATCTCGGACTGGCGCGGGCGAAGCTGACGCTGCGCGTCGCTGAAGCCGCGCGGGCCGCAGGGCGCTTCGATGACGCTGCGGACTGTGCCGAGGAACTGCTGCTCGACTGGCGCCTTGGACGGCTGCGTCCGCGCGACTGGGAGCGGGCTCTCGGGACGGTCGATCGTTCCGAAAGTCGCGATCCGCGCGCACGGATCGAGGTTTTCGCGCGCGACTCCCGTGCGCGAGCCGCTCTGGGCCGCGGCGAACTCGACGTCGCCCGCGCGTGGCTCAGCCGAGCCGAGGCGGAATGCGGCGAATCTGCGGCCGCGCGGCGAGAGTGTGTCCAGCTCGCGCGGGCGATCGAGGACGCAGATCAATAGAATGGTCTCGTTCCGCCGCAGCGACCGACCCTCCGATTCATGAGCATCACCAAGATCGACCGTCCCGACTCCGCGATCCTCACCCTGGACGACGACATCGGCTTCGTCGCTCTCGTCGATCGCATGCAGACCGACGCGTCGCGCAAGGTCGTCAACGCCGCGCGCATCTCCTACGAGAAGTCGCAGGAGACGCCGAATCCCGACAAGGACAAGAAGCTCGCCGGCTTCTTGTGGGCCCACGGCCACACCTCGCCGTACCGACACAGCTTCTACAGCTTCCACTGGAAGGCCCCGCTGTTCGTCTTCCGCCAAGCCTTCAAGTACCAGGTCGGCAGCGGCTGGCGCGAGTACGAGGTGAACGGCGAGTCCGTCAGCCTCGAAGTCTTCGACGTGATGTTCGACACGGACAAGGGCTGCAGCTGGAACGAAGTCTCCGGCCGCTACGTGCAGTGGACGCCTGAGTTCTACGTGCCGGCCGTGATGCGCGCGAACCCGCCGCACGGCAACAAGCAGGCTTCGGTCGAACTCGACTCGAGCTTCGATCACGACGCGGAACGCGCGCTGATCACGGCCGAGTGCGAGCGCACTTTCGAGCTCTACCAAGAGCGCATCGACCGCGGCGTCGCGAAAGAGATCGCGCGCATGTGCTTGCCGCAGAACCTCTACTCGCAGGCGTACTGGACCGTGTCCTTGCAGGGCGTGATCCACTTCCTCGAGCAACGTCTGAAGCCCGACGCGCAGTTCGAGATCCGCCGCTACGCCCAAGCGGTGGCGCGCGCGGTCAAGGACGACTTGACGGCGCTCGGGATCGAACTCGAAGGCGTTTGAACCGCACTTCGGCGGCCCGCGTTCCAGGCTCCATGACCACTTCCAAGACGCTCTCCGTCGGTTTCGCCGCCCTGCTGACCGCCGCGGCGCTGTTCGGCAGCACTCGCGCGCGCGCGCAAGAACCCGCCGCCGGACCGCAGCCGCAGCTTCAGGAGAGCCTCGAGCAGGCCTTCGCGGAACAAGGGCTGCGCATCGACCTGGAAGCCGGCCTGTGCTCGATCCCGGTCGAAGTCTGCATGCGCGACGACTTGCTCGAGTACCTCTTGGTCGCGGACTACGGTTCGTCGCACGAGAGCTTGTTCTCGACCTCGGTCACGCCCAGCATCTGGAACACGGCGCTGGTCGCACTCGGCGCGGAACCGGCGCGCGGCGGTCGCTTCGTCGAGAAGGACCCGCTGCCGACGGAAGAGGAGTTCGCGGCCGGCGTCTCGCCCTACGTCGTCGAGCTGCCCGAAGGCACGCCGTTCTACTTCTACGCGCTCTGGCAAGAAGACGATGAACCGCGGCTGCACCGGCTCGAAGACTTGGTCGGCAACCTGCGCACGGGTCGTGCCATGCAACGCCACGCGCTGCGCTACGTCGGTTCGCGCATGGCGCGCGCCGAGCCCGGCAAGGACGAGGAGGTCTACTTGCCCGACATGGAAGGCAACTTGATCAGCGTCTTCTTCTTCGGCAACGACAAAGAGATCGTCTCGACGGCGCTCGAGGACTCGGTCTTCGACACGATCTGGCTCGCGAACAAGTGGTTGGTGCCCGAACGCGGCACGCCGGTGCAGTTGATCACCAGCCGCAAGCCGCTCGACGGCTTGCCCGCCGCGCTGAAAGAACTCGTCGCGCAATGAGCCCGGCGGCAGCGGACCTGCCTCACGCGGGCGCGGTGCGCGCTCGCGCGCGGGTCGCGCGTCGAGCGCTGTTCCTGGCACGACTCGGTGAGTCGGCGCACATCGGCGGCGCCGCTGCCTTGTTCACCTTGGTGCTGATCGTGCTGGAAGGCGGTCGCACGGATCGACTCGCTTCCGCGCTCGTCGCGGTGCTCTGCGGCCTACTGACGGCGGCGACTTGGGCGCTGTCGCATCGACGCACGGCGTTCGAAGTGGCGCGGCGCCTCGATCGGCGCATGGAACTCGATGGCGCCTTCCTGACGGCGTGGGAACACGATGGAGACCGCCGCGGCGGGACGCTCGCCGAGCTGCTCGTCGTGCGCGCCGCGCGCGAAGTGCCCGGCCGGGTCGCGGTCCGCGCGGTCTTGCCGCAGTCGTGGCCGATCCTGGCGTCGCCGTTCGTGGTGGGGGCGATCCTCGCCGCGCTCAGCGGCGGAATCGACGAAGCGCAGCTCCGGCAGCGCACGCAGCACCGACGGGTGGCGGCGGAACTCGGCGAGCTCGCCGGCGCTCAGTCGGAAGGGGAGCTCAGCTTCGAAGAAGAACGCCTGTTGCGCAGCCTCGCGCGCAGCGCCGAATCACTCGCCGAGAGCCCGCAGGGCGCTCGAGGCACCGAACAATCGGCCGCGCTGGCGGCGGACTTGAGAGCGCTGGGCGTGGGTCTGCCCGCAGGAAGCGAGGTGGGGCGGAAGCTCGACGAGCTCGCGGGACGGCTCGAAGCGGCCGCCGGCGAGCGCCGCGCGGAGGGCACGGATGGGGGCTTGGAAGGCTCCGCGGACGCCGGATCGCACGGGACCGACGGGCGGGCCCTGGCAAGGGCGGGAGCGGACGGCACAATAGCTGCCCGCGAAATGCGCCCGGGCCCGGCTGCGGGCTCGGACTGGAGGCCCGAATCCGCCTGGATCGATCCGGCGGCACTGCCTCCCGACCTGCTGCGCATCCTCGACGACTGGGACGCCACACCCCCTGGCGACGCCGGTCGCTGATCCCCCCCATGAGCACACAATCGAAAGACGCCGCTACCGACTTCCCGCGAGTCGGGGTCTGGCTGGTCGGCGCGCGAGGCGCGATCTCTACCTGCCTGGCTTACGGCCTCGCCGGCATCTGCGAAGGCGTGTTGGAACCTCTCGGTCTCAGCACCGAGCGCGATCCCGTCTCGCGACTGCCGCTGGTTCCGCTCGAGAACCTGGTGCTCGGCGGTCACGACGTCTGCACGCGCAGCTTGACCGAGTCGGCTGCCGAGCTGGTGCAGACCGGTGTCTTGCGCCCCGAGCTGGTCGAACGCGCCGCGCCGCGCGCTTCCGCCTTCGAAGGACGCATCCGGCCCGGCGTGCTCGATGGCCCCGACGTCGGCGGCCTCGATCTCGATCCGCGTTCGGCCGAACTCGGTTCGCGTTCACCGCGTGAACAGATCGAACACATCCAAGCCGACTTGGCCGCCTTCAAGGAAGAGTGCGGCCTCGAGCGCGTCATCGTGGCGAACGTCAGCAGCACCGAGGCGGTGCCGACGAATCAACCGGAGTGGCAGAGTCTCGCCGCATTCGAAGCGGCACTCGCCCAAGGCAAGTCGCAGCCGGCTTCGATGCTCTACGCCTACGCGGCGCTCGAGATGGGCTGTCCGCACGTGAACTTCACGCCGAACCGCGGCGCAGCTGCGCCGGCGTTACGCGAGCTCGCTGCGAAGCGCGAGCTGCCGCACTGCGGGAACGACGGCAAGACGGGGGAGACCCTGGTCAAGACCGTGCTCGGGCCGATGTTCCCCGCACGCGCGCTGCGCGTGCTGTCGTGGCAGGGCTACAACATGCTCGGAAACCGCGACGGTGAAGTCCTGCGCGTCAAATCGCACAAGGAGTCCAAGCTCCAGAACAAGGACGACGCGCTGCGCTCGATCCTCGGGGACTCGAACACGCACACGCACGTCGGAATCGACTATGTGCCGTCGCTGCAAGACTGGAAGACCGCTTGGGACTACGTGCACTTCGAGGGTTTCCTCGGTGCGCGCATGAGCTTGCAGTTCACCTGGTCGGGCAGCGATTCCGCGCTCGCCGCGCCGCTCGTGATCGATCTAGTGCGCTTTGCCGACCTCGCCGCGCGCAGCGGCGAAACCGGCGAGATGGCGCACACCGCCTGCTTCTTCAAGGCCCCGCTCAGCGGCGGCACACACGACTTCCATGCCCAATACCGCCGGCTCCTCGACTACGTCGAGAGCCACGTCAGCTGAGGCCCTCGACGGAGGCGCTCCCCAATGAACAGCCAAGAATTCGAACGTGATGTGCGGACCAAGTTGGCCGAGACGCGCGACCAACTGGACCGCTTCCTCGCGCTGCCCGCGACCGCCTCCTTCGCCGAAGTCCTCGGGGCTTTCGACGCGATCGAGCGTCCGCTGAACAACGTCGCCTTTCCTCCCGGCTTGATGTCGTCGGTTCATCCCGATGAAGCGTTGCGCGATGCGGCTGACGTGCTCGAGCAGGAGATCTCGCAGTTCAGCACGGAGATGTCGTTGTCGCGGCCCGCCTACGAACGACTCGCTGCGCTCGATCCCGCTGATGCGGCTGACGACGAAGAACGTCGCGCCTTGGAACACGCGCTGCGCGATTACCGCCGCAGCGGCGTCGATAAGGACGAACCGGCGCGTGCGCGCATCACCGCGTTGCGCGAAGAACTCGTGCGCATCGGCCAGGAGTTCGACAAGAACATCGTCAAGGACACGCGCCGAGTCGCCTTCGCGGAAGGCGCTGCGGCCTTGGCCGGCTTGCCCGCCGACTACATCGCCGCGCACCCGCCTGCCGCGGATGGCAGCGTTACGATCACGACGGACGGCCCCGACTTCCTGCCGTTCATCACCTTCGCCGAGCGCGGCGACCTGCGGAAGGAACTCTTCCTCGAGTACACCAACCGTGCGTGGCCGGTGAACGACAAGGTCTTGGCGCAGCTGCTCTCCGCGCGCCACGAGCTGGCGGGTCTGCTCGGCTACGACAGCTGGGCCGCGTACGTCACCGAAGACAAGATGGTGCGCACGCCCGACGCCGTGCAGACCTTCATCGACAAGGTCGCGTCGCTCGCCAAGGCGCGCATGAAGGAGGAGTACGAAGAACTGCTCGCCTTCAAGCGTCGCGCCGAACCCGATGCCGACGCGGTCTACGAGTGGGAACGCGCTTTCTGGGTCGAACGTCTGAAGGCCGAGACGCTCGCGTTCGACTCGCAGTCGGTGCGCCCGTACTTCGCCTACGAGAACGTGCTGCAAGGCGTGCTCTCGACCAGCGCGCAGCTCTACGATGTGACTTTCCGCGAGAATCTCGAAGCGGATCGCTGGCACGACTCCGTGCGCTGCTTCGAGATCGAAGACCAGGGTGAGCTCGTCGCTCGCTTCTTCCTCGATATGCACCCGCGCGAAGGCAAGTACAAGCACGCGGCGCAGTTCGACATCCGACGCGGCGTGCAAGGTGAGACGGTTCCTGAAGCCGCGTTGGTCTGCAACTTCCCCGAGCCGAAGGACGGCGACTCGGGTCTGATGCTGCACGACCAGGTGACGACCTTTTTCCACGAGTTCGGCCACCTGCTGCACCACCTGTTCTCGACCGAGCACCGCTTTCTGCGTTTTGCGGGCATCGCGACGGAGTGGGACTTCGTCGAAGTGCCCAGCCAGATGTACGAGGAGTGGGCGTGGGACCACGGCGTGCTCGCACAGTTCGCGCGTCACTACGAGACCGGCGAGCCGATTCCGGCCGAGCTGGTCGATCGCATGCGCAAGGCCGAGAGCTACGGCCGCGGATTGAACGTCAGCGTGCAGATGTTCTACGCGCTGCTGTCGTTGTCGCTCTACGACCGCGATCCCGACTCGATCGACACGACGCAGTTCATGCTCGATCTCAAGGCCAAGATGCTGCCGTACCCGCACACGCCGGGCAGCCACTTCCAGGTCAGCTTCGGCCACCTGCACGGCTACTCGTCGAACTACTACACCTACATGTGGTCGCTCGTCATCGCGAAGGACATGTTCAGCCAGTTCAAGGCCGACCTGATGCACTCGCCGACAGCCGATGCGTATCGCGCCAAGGTGCTCTCGCAGGGCGGTCGCCGCGATGCGTCCGACTTGGTCAAGGACTTCCTCGGCCGCGAGTACGCCTTCGCCGCCTACGAAGACTGGCTCAAGGAATAGCGTGGAACGCACTCTGCGCCTGCCGCCGGCCTTTCGCGAGCGGTTGGCGCTGCAGCTCGGTGAACAGGACTGTGCGCGCGTGCTCACCGCTCTCGGTGCGCCGTGCGTGCACGTGTTGCGCGTCAACCTGCGGCTAGCGACGCCGCAAGCGGTGCACGCTGAACTCGAGGCCGCGGGTTTCGAGCTCGAACCGGCTCCGGCGCCCTTCGACGACGCTTTCGTACTCGTCGGCGGTCGCCTGCGCGATCTGCAAGCGACGGAAGCGCTGCGTGCGAGCCGGTTCGCGTCGCAGAACCTCGCCGAGATGGCCGCCGTGCGCGTGCTCGACCCGCAGCCCGGCGAATCAGTGCTCGACCTGTGTGCCGCACCCGGCGCGATAACCGCGTAGCTCGCGGACATCTTGGACGGAAGCGGTAGCTTGGTCGCAACCGAGCGCAGCAACAAGCGCGCGATGCAGCTGCGGGCCGCGCTCGTGGCGCAACACGCGACCGAGCGCGTGGAACTGACCGCCGAACGCTGTGATGTGCTCGCGAGGAACGAAGGCCCGTGCTTCGATCGCGTGCTCGTGCATCCGCCGAGCAGCTCCGAAGCGCGCTTCCACCTCGACCAAGAATCCAGCTGGTCCGACTGGAAGGCCTCGAAGCTCAGTCGACTCGCGTCCGACCAGCGCAAGCTGGTGTTCGCGGCGCCGGCGATCGACCGGGTCTGACGCGCTGGAACGACCGCAACCTCGATCCGCGCTTGGCGCATGCGCGCCAACTCTTACCGGATGGTCCGCAGGACGGCATCTTCGGCGCATTCGCAAAGACCTTGTAGCTCCTGTGCAGGGTCCCGGTAGGAACCCGTGGAGAGACGAAGAGGACCCCGGAATGCAGAACCTGCCGCGACTTTGGCTCGTCGTCACGATGCTCCTTGCCGGAATCGGTTGGAGCGTCGGTGCTTATCTGGAAGGCATGCGGGACCTGGCGGGCGACCTCGGGGCGCAAAGTGCCGCAGCCCCCGAAGCGCCCGTCTCGAGTCGAGACGCTCAGGATGCAGACGCGCCCCAACCCGTCGTCGCGCAAGTCCGGTCGGATCGAGCACACAAGACGGTCGTGCTCTCCGTCGATCCGACGCTCTCGCAAGCGGTCAGCTCCAGCCGCTGACGACTCAGCCAGCCCGGATGATTCATGAACACGCACCCCAGACTGCGCAGCCGGGCGGCATCGCCGGCCTCTCGGCCCCTGACGGCACTTTGAGGAAGCTGGCGACGTCGACGACCCGTTCAGGGTCGCCATCATCGCCAGGAACCCTCGAAGCACCGACAGGAGCCGATCTGCTGTGTCTGGAGCACGTCTTCATGAATCACCCGGGCTAGGCGGCAGCGCGCTGTCGAGCCAACGCGCGAGCTCGTCACGCAGCTCCGCTCGATCTTCTTGGGGTGCGCGTCCGTCGCGCTTGCGCACCGCGAACCCGTGATCCGCACCGGCGACGACGTGCAAGTGCGTGTTCCCGCCGAAGCGCTCGAGCGCCGTGCGCAGCAGCGGTAACTCGCAGAGCGCATCGCGATCGCCTTGCAGGAACAGCGCAGGGACTTCGATCGCGGCGAAGTGTTCGCTGCGCTCGCGCTCCGGCCGGCCCGCCGGATGCAGCGGATAGCCGAGGAAGAACAGCGCGTGCAGCGCATCGCCTTCCGCCGCGAGCATGCCGGCCATGCGACCGCCCATCGACTTACCGCCGAAGATCCAGCTCGCTGTGGGGAAGCGCTCACGCAAGACGGCCGCCGCGGCGCGGTGCGCTTCGAGCAGGGTCGGCGCGCGATCGGGAGGGAGTCGCCGGCCCTCGCGCTTGGCGCGCTCGGTGTACGGATAGAGGAAGCGCAGCACGGGAACGCCGGCGTCGGCCAGCTGCTGCGCGGTCGCCTCGAGCAGCGGGGTGTCCATCGGCGCGCCGGCGCCGTGGGCGAGCAGCACCGCCCGCCGGGCGGGGCCGGCGCCCTCCGGGAGGTCCCAGAGACCCGAAAGCGAGTCGACGTGCACACCGGGGAAGGGGATGTCGATCGCTTGCCGGCGAGAGGGGACGCGCTTCTGGCTCATCCGCGTTAGGTTACTCGGGTTTGGCCCGGACCGTCCGCACTCTGCGGACGCCCTCGCGGCAACCCTGAACCCCTTCCGACCACGCGATGACGACGCGCGACCCTCAAAGCACGAGCCAGCCCAAGCTGCACTCGACGACGCTCTGGCAACACCCGACTCAGCAGTACGGCCACAAGCGCATGGGCAACCCCGCGTACGTCGGCCGCACGCCGGTGCACGTGATCCACAACCTGATCGCTCGCTACACGCGCGAAGACGACCTGGTCGTCGACCCGTTCTGCGGCGGTGGAACGACGATCGACGTCGCGCACGAACTCGGTCGCAAGGCCATCGGTTTCGATATCGCGCCCAGTCGGCCCGACATCGAACAAGCGGACGCGCGCGAGCTGCCGCTCTCGGACGGAGTCGCGGACTTCGTCTTCATGGACCCGCCGTACTCGACGCACATCCAGTACTCGGGCGAAGGCGCGTGCATCGGCGAACTCGATGCCTTCGACACAGGCTACTTCGAAGCGATGGCGGAAGTCTTCGGTGAAGTGCACCGCGTGCTCGGTGATCGTCGCTACCTCGGCGTCTACGTCTCCGACACCTTCAAGAACAAGAAGGGCTTCGTGCCGATCGGCACGCACTTCATGGTCATGCTGGCGGAGCTCTTCGTGCCCGTGGATCACATCTGCGTCGTGCGCGGCAACAAGAAGCTCGAGGACCCGCGCTTCCACAAGGCGGCGCTCGAAGAGAACTTCTTCCTGCGCGGCTTCAACCACCTCTTGATCTTCAAGAAGGACGAATCCGCCGAGGCCGACGCGCGCGCCGGCGGTCAAGCGCAGCAGCAGAGCGGCAAGAAGCGTCGCCCGAAGCGCTGACCCGCCTGGGGTCGAGACGCACAGGGAATGCTCCGCCGACTTCTGGCCGGATGGTCCTACCGCGCGCGAACTCAGGCCCGGGCTAGGGGGAACTAGAATTCCCGATTGACGATGCGGGGGGGGGGCTAGGCTAAGACGGTAGAGGAGAAGGCCACCGCAATTCGTGGCGGCTGCCTCGGAACGAACGGAGGCGACACGCATGCTGCACAATCCCTTGATCATGGCCGCCCTCACAGGGAGCCTTTTCCTTTCTCTCGCATTCTCGATCGCCTCCGGCAGCTCCGAAAGTCCGACTCGTGCTGCTGCGGTGAACACGATTCCGATGGGGCAGACGGACATGAAAGGGGGCACAACCAAGATCGGTGAGGTGGACCCCGACGCGATCCCGACAGCAGGTCCCGATGCCGCCGGCAAAGTCTGCAACGATCTGTCCGGCGGCCCCGTCATCCAAGACCTCACCTTTTCGATCAAGCAGGGGAGTGCAGGGACACTGGAGGTGAGCGGCTCCAACTCGACGCCCTTCGACGCGAACGGAAAGGCCAGCGTCACCTTCGCCAGTGGTAGTGGGTTGAGCGGGAAGACGTGCCGGGACTATGTGATCAAAGGGCTCGCTGGAGACGACTCGGGAGACAACCTGATTCTGAACGTGACGCCTTCGTTCACGGCAACGCTGAGCTCGAGTTCGGTAGAGCTGAACAGCCTCCCCGAGTTTCGACTCGACGCCATGTCCGACCTTGCTCGCAACGGCATCGCCGAGCTGTATCACGCGGGCGTCCTCTTTCAGGTCTCGAACGATGACCCGGGCCAAGGCCTCACGGAGTTTCACGGTGTCGTGACGTTCCCGGGGGCTTCGTCCTCGACCGTAGCGAGCGTGCACTTGATGGATACCCAGGGCGACGAGTTAGCGACCTTGACCACGACGGTGTCAGGCAACGAGTTCACCATCACGAACTTCGCGGAGCTGCATCCCGGCTATGCTTATCGCATCGTCATTCGCTTGAGCGAAGCGATCGGGGGCGAACCCATGCGAGTGCAGCTTCAAGCCGTATTCGCGCCTTGACGACTCCAGCCAGCGCGTTGAGAACGAAGCGTGCGGTTCAGTCGTTCTCGTGGCCGTCACCGGTGTCCGCAGCTGTTTCGTCCGGCGAATCATCATCGGCCTGACCGCCGGCTTCGTCCGTCGGAGTGACTTCCACGGCGTCTTCGAGGGCCTCGTCGCGCACGGCGTCTTCCGGCGCTAACTCAGCGGCTTGATCGAGAGGGGCGTCGGGTGCCTGGGGCGGGGGGGGCGCCGTGTCCGTGCCCGGTGACAGGAAGTCGGACTGTTCACCCTCCTGCTCCGCTGGATTCGGTGCCTCGACGTAGTCCGTCGCGCGCTTGGTCAGCGAGCTCGCGTTGTACGTCGGCAGCTGGAAGGTCCACGGGGCGAGTTTCGCGTTGAGCGCGTCGACATCGGCTTGTCGTGACTCAGGCGTGATCTGCGCTTCAGCTGTGGGGGCGTCTTCCGACGCGTCTTCGTCGGCAGTGGCGAGCAGCGGAGTGCCGTCCGGATCCGCAACCGCGGAGAGTCGCGCCCAGTGCGTGTCGTCGACCGCGTAGACGTCGATGTCAAGGCGCACGCCATCCCAGGTCCAGATGGAGACGCGGGTCGGCTCCGCATCGCCGAAGTCCATCGCTTCCGCGCGCACGACGTCGTCGAGCTTCAAGTACTCGAGCGCCGAGCCGAGCCCGTCCGGCGCGGAGATGTAGCGCAGCTCTCGATCGCCGAGCTCGTGGAAGCTGTAGTGCGCGTCCTTCGCGTCGGTCTTGGAGACGGTCAAGACTTCGCCGTCCGGGTGGGTGACGCGCGCCGCGCGCACGCGGTCGCGACCGATCTTGAGGATCTGCTTGTCGATCCAGTCGGCGTCGTTCGTCGGCAGCGAGAGGCCGTTGACGGAGATCAACCAAGTCTGGTCTTCACCCGTCCGGCGCGCGAAGACCTGCGCGAGGCGACCGTTGCCGGTGCGCTTGCCCAGGATCAACGATGCTTGCGGCGAGCCGTCGGTACCGGTGATCTCGAGTCGGCGCCAGTGCAAGTCATCGGCCGCCGGTTCGTCCTGCAGGCCGAGCTTGGCGTGGCGCGTCGGATCGTCGGTCTTCCGATCGACGATTTCCGCGCCGCCGATCGCGAGTAGCAGCGTGCGCAGCTTGCCGATGTCGATCGGGTAGCCGCCCTTGGATACGAGTCCCCAGACTTCGCCGTCGCGCTCGAGCAGGTAGCCGCCGCTCTGGAAGGCGACCTCGATGGACTGCGCGCCGTTCTCGTCGAAGTCCGGGAAGAACAGACCGCTGGTCTGCGCGGTCTCTTCGGTCTGCGGGTCGCTGCTGAGCATCACGCCGGCCGTGATCAAGCCCGCCGCGACCACGCCGCCGATCAGAATCGTCTTTGCGTTCATCGTCATGTTCCTCAGCTCGCTTTGCGGAAGGCCCAGACGCCGAGCGCCAAGAGCGCGATCAGCACGGGGAGCGCGAAGTTCCACGCCTTGACCTCGAGCTCGAGCTTGTCGATGTCCTTGTCGAGTTGGCGTTGGACGTTACGCAGCTTCTTGCGCGTCTCGAGCTGCTCGGCGCGAGCGTCGTCGATGGCCTTGCGTTGTTCCGGCGTGACGATCATCCCGGAGACAGCGCCTTGCTTCTCGCGTTGCAGCTCGTCGATGCGCGCCTGGATCTCAGCGAGGCGCTCGTCGAGCTCCTGCTTCTCCTGGCGGAACTCCGTCTCGGCGGCTTCTTGGAGCTTCTCGACCTTCGTGAAGGGACGACGCGACAGACCGCGGCTGCGCAGGCTGATCAGGTCGTCGTTGCCCGAGAAGTTGTCGAGCGCCGCGAGCAGCAAGTTCGCGTTGTCCGACACGGGTTGCGCAACGCGTTGCCCGAGGATATTGCGGACCTGGACCCACATCTGATCCTGCAGGTGGTCCGCGTCGGAGACGAGCAAGACCGAGATACGCGGGGCGCCTTCGAGGTGAGTCGTGACCAGGTCCTTCACTTCTTCGCCTTCAGCGAGCTTCGGCGGACCGTCGGGATACGCGCTGCGGGCCGGGCCGCCGATGCGCGCGGCCACGGTCAGAGGCTTGCCGCCGGCGACGAAGGTGTCCAGCAGCGCGGGCGGGTTGGGAGATCGTGCGATCGCGATGCGCTCGATGCGCATCGAGTTCTCCGACGTCTGCATCAACGGCGTGAAGGTCGTCGTCGCGTCCGCCGTCGGCTCGAGCACGCCGGCGGTGTGCATGATGACCTCGTTGAGCTCGGAGACAGCGGGGTCGGTCGAGTCCATCTGGTCGTTCTTCACGCCGAAAATCGCGACGTAGTCGATGCCGCCGCCCTGCCAGTTCACCTGGAAGGCGTTGTCGAGGTCGGCCGCGAGCTGTTCCATATCCATCTGCACGCCCCAGGCGTCGAGCAGCGGCCCGAGGTTCGAAGCCCGGTCGGCCGTGATGTACGACATCTCGTCCTGCTGGTTGATCTCCTCGATGTCGGACTCGCAGAAGGGGTCGAAGTAGGCGATCACGCGTCCGCCGCCGAGCACGAACTGGTCGATGGCGTAGAGCAAGCCGTCGCCGAAGTTCTGCGGGTGGATCAGCACTAGGATGTCGATACCTTCGGGCAGCGTGGAGTCGCCGCGCTCGATCCACTCGACGTCGAAGCGCTCTTGCACCTGATCGACGATCATCCAAGCGGGACGCTTCGTGCGCGGATCGGCAGCGTTGCCGGGTTGCTCGCGGATGGGCAGCGAGCTGAACATGCCGACGCGCGGGCGCTCGGGGTGATCGAGCGCGTAGACGAGCTTGGTCAAGTCGTGTTCGAGGAAGCTCTCTCGCTGCGGATCGAAGAAGGCGATGACGGCCTCACCGTCGGTTGAATTCGTGCCGGCGAGACCGAAGTACAGCTTGTCGCGACCACCGGGGACGCGCGCGCCGCGCAGTCCGTAGCCGACGGCTTCGTCTTCGACTTCCGAGAAGGGTTCGGGGTCCTTCACTTCGAGCGTGATCTGACCCTTCGACAGCGACTGGTAGCGTTCCAGCAGCTCTTCGACGCGCTGCGCGTACGAGCGCGTGGTCTGGGCGCCGTCGGCCTCGACGGCGACGCTCTCCGAGAAGTAGAAGCGCAGTTTGATGTCTTCCTCGAGCGAACCGAGGATGTTTTCGGTGCCTTCGGAGAGCGTGTAGAGCCCTTCTTCGGTCAAGTCGATGCGTTTGGGCTCGACAGCTTCTCCGAAGACGAAGTTCACACCGAAGAAGAGCGCCGCGACGACGACGACAGCGAGCAGGGAGTTCAGCTTCTTGTTCATGATCCGATCTCCTCAGTCGGCTTTGCTGGCGTTGAGCGTGATCGCGTTGGCTATCAGGCAGCCGACGAGCAAGGTTCCGAAGTAGACGATGTCGCGCAGGTCGATGATGCCCTTGGTGATCTGATCGAAGTGGGCTTGGACGCTGAAGCTGGCGACGTTCTCGGCGACCCACTCGGGGAACACGCTGCGCACCAGGTTCAAGACCCAGTCGCTGCCGGCGGCGACGAGCACGGCGCAGCCGAGCGCGGACAGCACGAACGCGATCACTTGGTTGCGCGTCAACGAAGAGATCAGCGAGCCGATCGCGAGGTACGACCCGGCCATCAGCAAGCTGCCGAAGTAGCTGGCCAGGATCACCCCGTTGTCGGGGTCACCGAGCACGTTGACCGTGATCCAGATCGGGAAGGTCAACGCGAGCGCGATGCCGGCGAAGCACCACGCTGCGAGGAACTTGCCGAAGACGGCCTGCGTCGTCGAGATCGGCAGCGTCATCAGCAGCTCGATCGTGCCCGAGCTGCGCTCTTCCGACCACAGGCGCATCGAGATCGCCGGGATCAGGAACAGGTACAGCCACGGGTGGAAGAAGAAGAACGACATCAGGTCGGCCTGACCGCGTTCATAGAAGCTTCCGATATTGAAGGTCGTGATGCCCGTGAAGAGCAAGAACACGACGATGAACACATAAGCGACGGGCGTGGCGAAGTAGCCGGCGATCTCGCGCTTGAAGACAGTGAAGGTCTTGGACATCGGATCTGTTCCTCAGCTACGCGAACCGGCGGCGGTGACCGTGCGGAAGACTTCGTCGAGGCGGCCGGATTCGACCGACAGGTGATCGACTTCCCAGCCGCGCTCGTGCGCAAGGGTGGAGAGTCCTCCGAGGATCGCGGCCGATTCGAGCGGGTAGATGCGGTAGCGCGAGTGCCCGTCCGGCGCTTCGAGCGCCTCGACGCGAGCGACGCCCGCGATCTTCGACAGCGCTTCCTCTGCGCTCTGCAGCCCGTCGAGCGTGAGCGTCACGGCCCCGTGCGCCTCGTCCATCGCTTGCAGCTCGAGCGGCGTGCCGTCGAAGCGCAGTTGGCCTTGCGCGATGATGATCGCGCGACTGCAGACGGCGGCGACCTCCTCCAGGATGTGCGTCGAGAGCACGATGACCTTGTCGTGCGACATCTCGCGGATCAGCGCACGCACATCGTGCTTCTGATTCGGATCGAGACCGTCCGTCGGTTCGTCCAGGATCAGGACCTCCGGGTCGTGCACGATCGCTTGCGCGAGACCGACGCGCCGCTTGAAACCTTTCGACAGCGTGTCGATGCGACGGCGCAGCACTTCTTCGATGTGCACGCGCGAAACGACGCGGTCGATGGCTTCCATGCGCTTCGAAGCCGGGATGCCGCGCGCTTCCGCGACGAACTTCAGCAAGCCGAGCGGTGTCATGTCGCCGTACAGCGGCGCGCCTTCCGGCAGGTAGCCGATCTTGGTCTGAGCCGCGATCGGATTCTCCGTCACATCGTGTCCGCAAACACGCGCGGTGCCGGAAGTCGGGTCGAGGAAGCCCGTGACCATCTTCATGGTCGTGGACTTGCCGGCGCCGTTCGGGCCGAGGAAGCCGAGGACTTCGCCGCGTCCGACGTTGAAGCTGACGTCGTCGACTGCGGTGAGCGCTCCGAAGCGCTTGGTCAGGTTCTGGATCTCGATCATGTGCTGCGAAGGGGCTGGAGTCCCAATTCGAGACGTTCGCGCGAGGCGAACGAAGGTCCGCTCGGGGAAGCGAGCGGACGATTCTAGGGACCGGGGCGAGCCGAGCAAGAGTGCTTGGAGCCACACGCTACGCCAGAAGCGGAATTGCGTTGGCAGCCCAATTGGAGGAATCCAGGCGGTGGGCGCGGGCGAAGCGGATCGGTACCATGTTCCGCCGAAAAGTCGCCGCAGAGCCTCGGCGCCCCCGGAAACCTCCTCCCAAGATTCCCTCATGACCCTGTTGAACACACTGATTCTCGCGGCCGCTTCCACGCCCGCTGTCGAAGCCCCGCAGCCCCAGATGAGCGTGTCGCCCGCCCTCACCGAGGAAGAGGCGGAGAACCTGAACAAGTGGACCGGATCCTTCAACGCCGGCGGCACGATCTCCACCGGCAACACTTCGCGTAAGAGCGCGAACGCTGCGCTCGACATGCAACGTCGTGGCGAGAAGGATCGCTGGACCTTCGGCGTCGCCTGGGACTACGGCCAGGAAAAGGACCTCGCCACGGGCACCAAGACGACTTCGCAGCGTCACCTCGGTGCAGTTGTGCAGTACGACTACTTCTTGAACACGAAGTCGTATGCGCTCGCGAATGCGGCCGGCGAGAACGACCTGCTCTCCGACCTGCGACTGCGCTCGACGATCGGAGTCGGTTACGGCTACCAGTTCAAGGAAGACGAGAACTGGAAGCTCTCGGCCGAAGTCGGCGTCGGTTACTACAAGAAGGACTACTACAGCAGCGCCGACGTCGAGTACCCCAACGGCCGCTTCGCTTACAGCTGGGAAGCGCGCTTCGGCGGCGGCGAGACCAAGAGTTGGCTCGCGGCGCAGGACTTCAACGTGCTGCCCAGCCTCGAAGACGGCGACCAGATCTACACGCGCCTAGACACGCGACTGCGCTACGACATGAGCACCGCGTGGCACCTCCAGCTGCAACATATCTGGGAGTGGGACAACGTTCCCTCGCCGGGTCTGCGTCGCTCGGACAACCGCGTGCTCGCGTCGGTCGGATACAGCTTCTGAGTCGCAGCGCGTGAATCGTACGCGGGCCGTCCGGGGTTCGATCCTCGCCGGTCCGCGGTACGTTCCGGTCCTCGCACCGGATAAGCCCGTCCAGCCTGGGCGCGCGAACTGCTAGATTCCCCGCCATGGACGAACGATTGTTGCTGTTCCTCGCGCTGCTGCTCGCGGCGAGCTTCGTCGGCATGTTGCCGCCGCTGGTTCGTCGTTGGAGCGATCGTGGGCTACACAACTTCGTCGCCGCGTCCGCCGGCATCTTCCTCGGCACGGTGTTCCTGCACCTCTTGCCCGAGCTGGCCGGTGGCGACACGCACGCGCACGGACACGTGTACGAGGCGGTCGATTCGTTCGCGCCTTGGGCTGCGGCGCTCGTCGGCTTCCTCGGTCTGTTCCTGATCGAGAAGGTCTGGCTGCGCGAGAAGCCGGGCGCCGACGGACACACGCTGGTGTGGGTCTCGACCTACGTCGGCTTGTCGGTGCACGCGTTCACGGCGGGACTGGGACTCGCCGCGCTGCTCGAACACCCCGAGCTCTCCGTCGCGGTCGTCGCAATCCTCTGGCACAAGCTGACGGAGAGCTTCTCGCTGTCGTCCGTCATGCGACTCGCCGGCGCGCCCGCGAAGCGTCACCTCGCGATGCTCGGTTTCTTCGCGTGCATCACGCCGGCGGGCTTGTTGCTCGGTGCGCAGCTCGCGGGGCTCGACGCGACTGCGAACGCGGTACTGACGGGGCTCGCCGCGGGCACCTTCTTGTACGTCGCGGTCTGCGATCTGCTGCCTGAAGTCTTTCACCACACAGACCGCCGCACGCCGCGCGTGATCGCGCTCGTGCTCGGTGTGATTGCGTCGGGACTCGCGCCGCGGTTCGAGAGTTTCGAGGTGATGAGCACAGCGCTCGCGCACTTCGGCCACGCGGCGCTCGCGACCTTCCTCGCGATGGCGCCGTACCTGTTGCTCGGCTTCGCGGTCGCGGGACTCGTGCAAGTCTTCCTCGAGCCGGCGGGACTGCAGCGCTGGTTGAAGGGCGAAGGTCCGAAGCCGATCGCGACGGCGTCGATCCTCGGCGCGCCCCTGCCGCTCTGCTCGTGCTCGGTCATCCCGGTCGCGTCGGGCTTGCGCAAGGCCGGCGCGGGCAAGGGCCCGACCAGCGCGTTCTTGATCGCGACGCCGGAGACGGGCGTCGATTCCGTCAGCGTGACTTACGCGCTCTTCGATCCGGTCATGGCGGTCGTGCGCCCGGTCGCGTCCGTGTTGTCGGCGCTGGTGACCGGACTCGCCGTCGGCGTGTTCGCGAAGAGCTCGAAGGACGACGAGCCGAACGCCGGCATGGACGAAGCCGTCACGAATCCGTGTTGCTCGCAGGAAGGGGAGGCCGACGCTCCCGCTGCACCAAAGGCCGCGTCCGGATCACCGCTGCGCCGCGCCGCGCGCTTCGCCTTCGTCGACATGGTCGATGACCTCGCCGGCGCGTTGGTCGTCGGCATCTTGCTCAGCGCCCTGATCGCCGCGTGGGTGCCGGCCGACTGGTTCGACAGCCCGCTGCTCGCGGGTTCCGGAGCGATCTTCGTGATGCTGCTCGTCGGCGTGCCGATCTACGTCTGCGCCGCCGCTTCGACGCCGATCGCCGCGACGCTCTTGCTCAAAGGCCTCTCACCGGGCGCCGTCCTCGTCTTCTTGCTCGCGGGCCCCGCGACGAACCTTGCCACGCTGACCGTGATGGGCAAGAGCCTCGGCAGGCGCGCGCTCGCCGTGCACCTCGGCGTCTTGATGCTCGTGACGCTCGTGCTGGGGTTCGCGACCGACGCGCTCTACTCCGGCTTCGGCTTCGCATCCTTCGCGAAGCTGGGGGACGGGCACGAAGACCACGCGGGCTGGTTCGCTTACGCTTGCGCGATCGCGTTGGCGCTGCTGTTCATCGCGTCCTTCGTGCGCCGCTGGATGCAGCGTGGTGGTGAGTCGGTAGCTGAACCGCACTCGCACGCGCACTGATGCGTCGCGCCGGGTCGGGTCTCAGTCCTTCGCGGTGATCAGCGTGTGAGCCTCGCGCGTCGCGAGGTCGAACCAGATCACGTCGCCGGACAAGTGCCTCGATTGGTAGAGCACGCCGTCGTCGTTCGCGGCGAGCGGAAGCGCGTTCGGCTCGTCGAAGGCAATGCACTCGGTGACGCGAGCATTCGCCACATCGACGCGGAGCGCCGCGGGGCGAGGCTTGCCCACTGTTTCCGCGATGTAGACGGACATCCAGACGAAAGCGTCGTCTGCGAGCACGGAGCAAGCTTGCTCATCCAGGACGTTCACGATGTTCCGCACGGACGCGCCGCCTTCGACGACTCTCCACTCGTGCGTCGTCGCGTCGAGCAGCTTCAAACCACCGCCATCCGCGACGAGCAGTTCGCCGCTCAGAGTAGCCGGGCCGAACTTGGCTAAAGACCCCAGCTCGACTTCGAGTGCGGTGCAGCGTTCGTGTGATCCATCACGCACGTCGAGCCACCACCAAACGAATTGCGCATCACGCACGAGCCAAGTGTCGGATGCTGTGACGACCGCGCTCGTGATCGAGAGCTCCGGCGCGAGCGCGGTGAGCTGTTCCAGCGAGAAGACTCGCTCCCCACTGCGGTCTCGGAAGTACCGCGTAGTCGACTGTCCTTGATGCACGGCCAAGCTGTGGCCGCTTCCTTCGCAACCGACGGCGAAGCGACTCGTCACGTCGGCGCGCCCGAAGTCAGCGGGGCTCGGATGATGGCGCGGCGCGGCTGCATCACTCTGCGGCAGGACGATGGAGCGGAAGTCGGAGACTCGCACGACCTGCGCGTCGAGTCCGCGCCATTGCAGCGGAGGCGTGTGACGCATCTGATGCCCACGCTGGAAGGCCACGCGTTCACCGTCCTCACCCAACTGTCGCACCCTGCGCGTCGCCAGATCGACCTCGAACGCAGTGACGTGATCGTCATCACCATCGGCGGTCGTTCGGATCACGCGATTGAACAGAAAGGTCCCGTCGTCGTTCAGGGCAACCGGTTGGACGAAGCACTCACGCGGCGGGAAGCTCGCGCGAATCGCAGCAGGCGCGAGGCTCGGAACGAGGCCCAGCACGCAGCAGCCGGCACCGACCGCGGTGATCCAGCGGTTCGACCGACCGCGACGCGGGCCGCTGACGAACGCGAACCACGATCCGCAGAGTCCGATCGCAGCGCCGAGCGGCACGAGCGCGTAGAAGATGCCTTGGACTCGCGAAGCGTTGAAGCCGGTCGACATCCAGAGCGCCGGTGCGATCGTCGCCATCGTCAAGATCACGGCGCAGGGCAGCGCGAGCAGTCCGTTGGAGAGCCACGCCGAGGTGGCGAAGGTCCAAACGATCAAGGTGACGATGATCAGCAGCGCCGTGGGATCGCCGAGAGGAGTCCAGATGGTGCGGTTCACGGATTCGAGCGGTTCGAAGATCAGCTGTGTCGCGAACTCGCCGCCGAGCGCAGTGGCCACAACGATCAATATGGCGAACACGAGCTTCGCCATCCATGCGTTGCGCAGTCCGCCGGGCGTGCGCGCCAAGAACTCGAGGCCACCCTTCTTGCGCTCGCGCGAGAGCAAGTCGGGCACGACGGTGCCGCAGAGGATGATCAAGGGAATCGACGCGGCGATGTGGCCGACGACAGCGTTCTCGAGCAGTTCCGTCGGAAGCAGCAGAGCGGCCATCACGAAGCCGATCGCGACCACGATCGTGATCTGAGCGAGCGACGCACGCTGCTCGCGCCATTCCTTCCAGATGTGCGTGAAGAGGGGAGAGTTCATCGGACGGGCTCCAGCGTGTTCGAGTCGTAGAGTCGTTCCAAGCGCGCTCGCAAGCCGCAGGGAGTAGTTTGCGTGGAATCGATGTTCGAGACATCCACAGCAGATTCGACGCGGCCGTTCGCGAGCACCAACACGCGATCCGCAGCGCGCACCGCGACATCGAGGTTGTGCGTCGCGAGCAGGCACGCCCCGCCGTCGATCGGCACCTCCGCCAGCAGACAGGCGAGCACCTCGGCCTTCGTGCGCGGGTCGAGCCGCGCGAGCGGTTCGTCGAGGATCAAGAGCTTGGGCCGCGACGCGAGCGCGAGAGCCAACATCGCCTTGGCGGCTTCACCGCGCGACAACTTGGCGAACGCGCGTCGCGTCGGAACATCGAGTCGATCGAAGAGCTGCGCGAGCCGGCTGGAATCCCAGCCGTCGTAGCAGTGCTCCTGAAAGCGCGCGCACTCCGCGGGCGTCATCCAAGCCGGCACATCGCTGTGATCGGGAACCCAGCCGACGAGTCGGCGCAGCGCATCGGGCTTGCGACGCGGGTCGAGCCCGAGCACCTCGAGCGTGTCGGCCTTGACGTCTTCGAGTCCGATCAAGGAGCGCAGCAGCGTGCTCTTGCCGACTCCGTTCGATCCGAGCAACACGCAGATCTGATCGGCGTGCAGTTCGAGGTCGATGGATTCGAGCACGTGTTGGCGGCCGTAGTGCTTCGACAGGCCGCGGACGGTGACCAAGGGGTTCATGCGGATTCCTTTGCCGATTGGCGCAGCTCTGACTCGAGTACTTCGATCGGATGACCGGCGCGCAGCGCTTCGTGCAACGCCGTGCGGAACTGGATCAGGGTCGCAGCGCTGCGTTCGCGCCTTGCGACTTGCGTAGAGCTCGGCGTCAGGAAACTCCCGCGTCCGTTCTCACCACGCAGCACACCGAGCGCCTCGAGTTCGCGATAAGCACGCGCGACCGTGTTGTGGTTGACGCGCACTTCGGCCGCGAGTCCGCGGACGGAAGGCAGCTGATCGCCGGGCTGCAGGCTGCCGTTGGCGATGCGATCGAGAATCGCCTCGACGAGCTGCCGCGAAGGCGGCGCCTGAGCGCTCTGGTCAATGGTCCAGGTCTTCACAGTCGTACCATCGTCCTGGTACGGCGGGGCGCTTGAGGGAATCCCGTCCGGCGAGTGAGTGGGAGCATGACGCAGCCCTGCGTTCACGCCGATCGCCAGGTAGTGCCGCTTCCAGGCTGAGCCTCCAGCCGCCCTTGCGACGTCCGCCGTGCGTGCGCGGCTCTGGGAAACTGAGTTCAGACTGCGTTGTTCTTCGCACCTCGTTAAGCACGACTGGCAGGTTCGACAATCCGCGGTAAGTGTCGCCTGCCGGCCCTATTCGCTGGATAGACTCGGTGTCGAGCTAGTGCGTACGAGTGGGCAATGCAGCGTGCGTGGCGCTGCGAGGCGTGAGCGTCAGCTCGACTCGTCGGGTGCCGCCGCGCTCCGCTTCGCTCGAGTTCCGCAAGGCTCCGCTCCGCTTCGCGCGGCTCGCCTTGGCCCATCGCGCGTCATGAGCGAGGTGCGCCTTACGACGCGTCGAGACACCATCGCCGTTATCAAGTTCGAGACTCCGTTCCTCTAGTCCGCCTGCGCGAAGGCCGACTGCGCGCGATTCCGCGTCGGCGACTCGACCTCAGCGGGCGTCGACTACAACGGCCAGGTTCGCTCCTGCGGTGCGGCACCAGTCACCCTCACGACGCGGGGGCTTCCAACCGCTTCCACGTCTCACCCCGCGTCACCGGTCATCCGGTAGAAGTCATCGGCTGCCCACGGCGCCGTCGCTCTCACTCGAACGGGCCGTGCACTCCGCAGGCGCGTCCCTCTCGGTCAAAGCCCCCGGAGGGCCAGGCCGCCGAGGCTCGATCTTCGCCGCAGACGCGGGCCGCTCCCGGCCGCGGTTCCGGCCGCCGCAGCCTCAAACGCCCATGATGTGATACCCCGCATCGACGTAGATCGTCGATCCGGTGATACCACGCGACAAGTCGCTGCAGAGGAACAAGCAGGTGTCGCCGACTTCGTCGGCCTTGATGTTGCGGCGCAGCGGTGCCTTGGCGGCGATGTTGTCGAGCATCTCGGAGAAGCCGGAGACTCCCGAGGCGGACAGGGTGCGGATCGGTCCTGCGGAGATCGCGTTGACGCGGATGCCGCGCGGGCCGAGGTCGGCGGCCAGGTAACGCACGCTCGCTTCGAGCGCGGCCTTCGCGATGCCCATCACGTTGTAGTTCTGGATCACGCGCTCGCCGCCGATGTACGACAGCGTCACGATCGAACCGTCGCGGCCTTCCATGAGCGGCAGCGCGCGGCGCGCGATGGCGGTCAGCGAGTAAGCCGACACTTCGTGCGCGATCATGTAGCCCTCTTTCGAGAGCGAGTGGAAGTTGCCCTGCAGCTCTTCGCGGCGCGCGAAGGCGACGCCGTGGACGACGGCGTCGAGGTGGCCGAACTCCTTGGCGATCTCGGTGAAGGCCGCGTCGATCTCTTCCGGCTTGGTCACGTCGCAGGGCAAGACGATCGAGCCTTCGCACTCGGCGGCGAGTCCGCGCACGGTTTCTTCCATGCGTTCGCCGACGTAGGTGAAGGCGAGGCGCATGCCTTCGCGGGCGAGCGACTTGGCGCAGCCCCAGGCGATCGAGCGCTTGTTCGCGACGCCGAGGATGACGCCGTTCCGTCCTTTGAGGGAGATCTGCAAGTGGAGTCTTCTTCGTGCTGCGGGTGGTCCGTGCCGGCCCGGGTGGGGGCCTGGTGAGTTGGTCGCCGGGGGGCGAGCCCGGCATGTTCCCAGCCCGAGGGGCGCGGGGCAACAGCGGACTGCGGTCCGGATGCTGATTCCGATCGGGGAGCGTCTGCGGGGATGAGAGTGGGGAATCCGAGCCGAGGGCGCGACTCGGGGGTGACGCCCGGGCCGGCCGTCCCGTTCGTGGGACTTGCGTGCAGGCTGCGTGCCGGGGGGGACTTGCGGCGATCAGGAGCTCCCGCAGACGCCTGCAGCGGGGAGACGCCGTTCGGTGCGGCCGGCTTCTGCCTAGCCTGGATCACGCTCGAGGCCTCCGCCGCCCTTCTCTTGGACAGAGGAACCCCATGCCCGTGAGACCGCACCCTTCTGCGACACCTGACCTGCCTTTCGGCAGCGACTCTGCGTTCCTTGGCGTCGAGGCGCAGCCGACCCGCGACGCGGCATCGGTCGCCGGCGCACCGAGCGCGCTCGGTACGGAGGCGAGGAGGCGCGGCAAGCGTCCGGACTGGCGCGCGTTGCTCTGCGGTGGTACGCCCCGCGAAGTGCTCGCAAGGATCGTCGATGGCGACCCGCTCGGATTGCGGCCGCGCATCGCCGCCGCCTTGCGCGCCGGCGCGTGGTTGATGGATGCCGATCGCGTGCTGATCCGAGCATTGGCGCTCTGCGCGCGCCGCGGATCGACCTATCGCGGCCGTCCGCCGATCGATGAGTGGCTCGACGCTCGCGTGCAGGAATCGATCGACGACTTGCTCGAAGCCGAACACGCGCAGCCGCCGCCGACGACCGGAGCGTTCTCCGATCTTGCGCGCCCGCTGTCACTCTCGCCGGAACGCTTGCGCGCGGCGTGCGCACGCTTTCACGCGCGACCTCGAGAGGAACGGGAAGCGTACGTGCGCCTCGTGCTGGATCGCCGCCCGCTCGAAGAGAGCGGCGCGGAGCCGTTGGAAACCGCCCGTCGCGCGCGCCGCGCGATCCAGGCACTGCTCGGAGGAGAGGGATCATGAACCGACGTGTCGAACGCAGGCCGAGTCGAGAAGAACTCGCGCGACGCCGCAGCTGGGCGCGGCTCGTGGCGGATCTGGAATCGCACTTGACCGAAGTCTTGTGCGGCTTCGTGTCGAGTCAGTGGCTCGAGCTGCACGCGCGCTGCGAAGACGAACTCTCGCAGGTGCACGTCACGATTCAAGGGCGACTCTTGCGCCAAGCCGCCGAGCTGTGCCTCGCGCGCGACAGCGCGGGGCGGCTCTGGACGGCGGCGCCGGTGCGACTCGACGCCGCCGCGTGGCGCCGCGCGGTGCTGGAAGAACTGCACCTCGCGCTGGCGGATCGGCGCCGCGTCGACGGCCACTTGCTCGCCTGTCATCTGATGCCGCGCGATGCGTGGCCGCCGGCGGAAGTGCTGGCGCGCGCGGCGCGGCGCTTGGTGCCCGGGCCGACGTCGGATCTGGTGTTCGCGCGGACGCGCTTCGCGGCCGGTCACCGGCGCGAAGCGGAATCGCGTTATCGCGCGATTGCGCGCTCCGGGCGCCTGTTGAACGGCCGCGTGCACGAAGCCGCCGCGGCGGCCGCGGAATCCCGCGGCGACCTGCGCGCCGCTCTGGAACAGAACCTGGCCGCCCGTGCGTTGGGCGCCGGCGTGCGCGCCGAATCCGCCGCTTTCGTCCTCGCTTGCGTGCTGGGCGAACGCGGGCTCGCCTTGCAGCTCGCGGAAGAACTCGAGCTTCGTGAACCGGAACGCAACGCTGCGCCGCGCGATCACGCACGCATCGTGCGTGAGCTGGCAGGTCGCTGGCGTTCGCGCGGCATCACGCCGCGCTCCGCGCCGGAAACCGCATCGATCGTGACGGACTGCATCTGTTCCGCGGACCGCGGGCTCGCGGACCTCTGCTACGCACTCCTGTCGTGACGGAAAGGCCTCCGAACGAAGCGCCGCGCCTGCCCGCCGGCGTCGAAGGAGCGCTCGAGTTGCTGTTGCCCGAAGCGGACGAGCAGCGCATGGACGAAGCGGAACGCGTCGCGGACTTCCTGCGGCTCCTGCAAGCCGACGCGTGTCGGGCGGGGAAAGAGGTCTCCGTCGACTTGGCTCGCGCGCGCGATGACTTGGCGCGCAGCGGACGTGATCGCTTGGAAGAATCGTTGCGTGACCTCTGCGCGCACCATCTCGCGGCGCTGGTCGATCCCGGCTGTTTCCTGCACCCCGGCGTCGCGCAACGCTCCGCTGCCGAAGCGTGGCGCGAGCTCGAGAGTCTGCGCGACGAGTACGACGGGCTCGCCGAGCTGCCGGCGCCCGGCGAACCGCTCGAGGCGGTCGCGGCGCGCTTGATCGAGAGTCTGGCGCGACACGCCGGCGACGCCGCGGCGGGACTCTGGCACGCGCGGCTGGTCGCGGCATTGAGGGGCCCGCGCGAGGGCGAATCAGCGTTTCGAGGGCTGACCAGCGCCGCGGAAGACGAAGCCGTCCCGGCCGCCGTCTGGGCGGGAGTGATCGAGTGCGCGCTCGATCGCGGCGCCGTGCACCCCGCGGCCGATCTCGCGGCCGAGTGCATCGCCCGCTATCCGTACGACGTGCGGCTCTCGCGACTGGCAGTCTGGTGTCGCTTGCTGTCAGGCGACTTCGACGCGGCACGCGCGCTCGACGTGCAGGTCGGCGCGTGGAAAGGGCTCTTGCCGGGGTCCTTGCTGCGACTGCGAACCGAGTTGCCGGACTGCCTCACGATCTTGTCGGGGCGCTCGCCGCGGGTCGCGGATCGCGTGGCGGCGCAGCTGCACGATGAAGGTCTGCTCGACCGAGCGGCCTTCGGCGCACAGCTAGTCGCTGTCGTGTTGTTGCATCCGGACACGGGTGCGGAACTCGTGGCGTTCGACGCCGCCGCCGCGCTGCGAGCCCGCGTGCCGCGTTGGTTCGAAGATCGCGAGCATGCTGCTCTGCGATCTGGAACGCCCGAACATCGCGTGTTGCGCGAGGCTCGTGCGCTGGCGTGGCACCGATCCGCGGGCCGCGCCTTGCCGAACAGCTTGGGCGGCGCAGACAGTCGCGCGGCGCTCCTGCAACCGATCTTGGACGAAGCGGGCGAGACCTGCGGCTGGCTGCGCATCGAGTGTTCGCATCACCTGCTACCGACGCCGGCTCGTGCGGAATCCTTGGCGCGGGCTTGGCGCCACGAACTCTTGCGCCGTCGAGGGCGCTGGGAGCGCACGGACGAACCGGACGCTTGGTCGGTGGCGGACTCCGACCGCAGTGACGTCGGCCAAGTCTTCGAAGAACTCGTCAACCGGCTCGGCATCAAGACCTCGCGGCGTGCTTGGTGGGGCTTCGAAGTGCAGTCCGGTGTCGCGCAGCTCGTCGCACACGGTGGTGAGGGTCTCGGCCCGATCGAAGACGCGCCGGGGCGCGGGCGGGCCCTGCGCCGCGCGCTCTCGTGCGGCGGACCGGTCCGCGGCGAAGAACCGGATCCCGGTCTGTATCTGCACGCGCAGTCCGCGGCGGGCGTGGTGCTCTGCTTGCGGATCGACGACGAGTGCGTGGGGGCGCTCGCGATCGAATCGGAACGACGACGCGACTTTTCCACGGCCGAAGTCGAACGCCTGGCCGCACTGGCGAACGACAGCGCGTTGCACTTGCGACTGGCGCAGTTTCACGCGGAGCACTCGATGCGCTTCGAGCGTGCCGTCTTTGCGGACGCTGACAGCCCTGGCTTTCGCGCGTTCCACGCTGCGTTGCGTCGATCACTGGTGAGCCCCGCGCCGCTCGTGATCCACGGGCCGTCCGGTTCGGGGAAGAGGCTGTTCGCGCGCTGGGCTTGGTTCGAAGCGGATCCGACTCGGATACCGCGCCTCGAATCGACTGCCGCACACTGGCTGCGCGCCGGTGCCGGCGCTGCTGCCTACGTCACTTGCGTCGAAGACTTGGATGCGTGCGGCCAGCGCAGCTTGTTGCGCGCGCTGGAAGACGGTTCGCTTCCGCCGGGCGTCGCGTTCGGGATGCGCAGCGACCCGGCCGCCTCCGCGCGCGAAGGGCGGCTGTGCACGGAACTCGCAGCGTTGCTCGGACGCGAACCGATCCACGTGCCGGGCTTCGTGGACCGTCGCGACGAGATCTTGCTGCTGGTCGCGCATCGCTTGCACGAACTCGCGCGCCAACTCCTGCGTCCGCTTCCGCCGCTCGACGACAGTGCTCGCGCGTTCCTCTGGCGGCAAGACTGGTCCGGGAACTGGCGCGAGCTGGACGCGCGCCTGCACGCCTTGCTGCGGCGCGCGGGAGTCGACCCGGTGAATTCCGACGAGCTCGCGGTGCTCTGGCGCACGACCGGTGATGAACCCATCCTGCGCCTGGACTCGCGCTCGCCGACCCCGAGCTTGTTGCGCAGCGCGCTGCTTTCGACGGCGACGGGCGGCGGGCGCTCGAACAAGCGCAAAGCGGCTCTGTACCTCGGCTGGGACCCGGACACCCTGGCGACGCGGCTCAGCGAGGCGGGGATCGCCGGGGTTGATCCGGCCCAGCGGGGGCGTGCCTGGCGCGGCCCTTGGGAGTGATGAGAAGCCCTGGTCCCGCCCCCGCGATGGCGAGGTAGGATGGGGGCTCCCCTCGGCCCCCCCCCAGGAGTCCCTCATGTCCACTTCGCTCCCCCGCCTGGTCTGCCTCGTCGGCGCGCTCTTCGCCTCGTTCGCGACCTCCGTTCAAGCACAGTTCAATCCGACCTCCGGACAGTGGGGGAAGGATGAAGACCATTACTTGCGTGTGATGACGTGGAATGTGAGGGACGCTCTCTGCACCTCGAACAACAAGCAGGAAGGGTTGAACAACTGGACGGCGATCTGTCGCACGCTCGCGTCGTTCCAACCCGACGTCCTGGTGTTGCAAGAGTGCGCTGACAATAGCGGCAACGGAACGGGATCGGGCAGCGACAGCGTCGCCGAGCTGACGGCAGTGCTCGAGCTGATGATGCACGGCGGCAGCGATCCGGACTACGGCGGCGCGGCGGTGACGAGCTTCGTGCAAGCCTACGCGCCCAGCTATGATCTGCCGTACATCTACGTCCCGGACAAGACGGACAACTACAACCGCAACGCGATCATGTCGCGGTATCCGCTCGTCGACCTGAACGGCGACGGTCAGGGCGTATGGAAGGACATTCCGTCGGTCTCGGCGACGAGCTACGCGCCCGGCGGCAACGGCGGCATCCGTGGCTTCCAGTTCGTCGAGATCGATCTGCCCGACAATCTCTACGCGGGTGACCTGGTGGTCGGCGGCGCGCACCTCAAGGCGGGCGGGGGCAACGACGACGAGGCCGACCGGCGCGAAGCGGCGCAGAACGTCGCGTACGTCATCGAGCACCTGTTCAACGGCGCGGGGACGGGCACTGTCGATCCGTTCAACAAGATCGCAGACTCGCCGCAAGTCACATCACTGCTCGACGCGAACACGCCGGTGATTCTCGCCGGCGACTTCAACGAAGACGAGTCGACGAACGGGCAGAAGGGGCCGGTCGAGTGGCTCACTCGCGCCGAGTTCACGGGCCCGCTCGACGGCACCGACCGCGACGGGTCGGACATGTTGTACGACGACGGCCTGGACTACGCCGGCAGTGACAACACGATCGGTTCCAAGAAGCTCGACTACATCGCTTATCAGGACTCGATCGCGACTTCGATGAACGAGTTCCTGTTCCACTCGAACAGTGTTCCGCTGGCGAATATGCCGGGGCCGATGCTCGGCTTTCCGAACCCGATTGCGATCAGCAGCTATGCGTCGGACCACAAGCTCGTGATCGTCGACTTCGAGCTGCCGCGGATGATCATCGACCCGATCTGCTTCGGCGACTCGCAGCTCGCTGTCTGCCCGTGCCTGAACAGCACGGTGGGAGTGCAGGGATGTCTGAACTCGACCGGCGTCGGCGGCATCTTGTCGTTCACCGGCACGGCTGAGATCGCGGCAGATGACTTGTCGCTCTTCGCCTACCAGTGTCGTCAGTCTCAGACGGGCGTGTTCGTGCAAGGCGGCGCCTTGTCTCCGCAGAGCTTCCGCGACGGTGTCTTGTGCGTCGGCCCGCCGACGCTGCGACTCGAAGTCGTGCAGACGGACTTCCTGGGCGCTGCGACGTCGTCGATTTCGCTGGTCAGCGAAGGCAACAACGTCCCCGGCATCACGCGCTACTACCAGTTCTGGTTCCGCGATCCGGCCGGCCCTTGCGGTTCCGGTTCGAACCTGACGTCCGCGCTGCGCGTCGTCTGGCAGTGACGCAGGCTCGCGCCGAACTGCGTCGGCGCGGTCGATGAAGGTCTCGGACTTCGACTACGAGCTCCCGCAGGAGCGCATCGCGCAAGCTCCGGCCGAGCGGCGCGAAGACGCGCGCATGCTGGTGCACCGCCTCGGGGGTGAAGGTGCAACCGACAGCCGCATCAGCCGCATCGGCGATGAGCTGCGCGCGGGCGACTTGCTCGTCGTGAACGACACGCGCGTGTTGCCGGCGCGGCTCTTCGCGCAGCGCCCGACCGGCGGGCGCGTCGAGCTGCTCTGCACCGAACCGCTCGCGGACGGCAGCTGGCGCGCGATGGCGCGGCCGGCGAAGAAGCTCGAGCCGGGCGATCTGCTGACGATTCCGGGGACCGAGCGATCTCTGATCGCGGTGCGCCGCGAGCTCGATGCGCAAGGCGTGCCCGGTCCCGACTGGGTCGTGCGCACCGCGGATGGATCGCCGCTCGAGGACCTGATGCTCGAGCAGGGCGTGATGCCGTTGCCGCCGTACATCAGGCGCGACACGAGCGGTGCGCCGGAAGATCGCGAGCGCTACCAGACGGTCTTTGCCGAGCGCCTCGGCGCCGTCGCCGCACCGACCGCCGGCTTGCACTTCAGCGAGGCGTTGCTGGCCGAACTCGCGGAACGCGGCGTCGAACGCGCCAGCGTCACGCTGCACGTCGGGCCGGGCACCTTCTTGCCGGTGACGGCCTCGGACACGGATGCGCACCAGATGCACTCCGAGCGCTACGAGCTGTCGCAAGCCGCCGTCGACGCGATCGAACGCACCCGCGCGCGCGGCGGCCGCGTCATCGCCGTCGGCACGACCAGCGTGCGCGTGCTCGAGTCATGCGCCGACGAATCCGGGCAGCTGACCGCCGGTACCGGGGCCACGCGGCTCTTCATCACACCCGGCTACCGCTTCCGCGCGATCGACGGCTTGCTGACCAACTTCCACCTCCCGCAGAGCACCCTGTTGATGCTGGTCAGCGCCCTCGCCGGCCGCGACCGCACCCTGGCCCTCTACCGCGAGGCCGTCGCACGCGAGTACCGCTTCTACAGCTACGGCGACGCGATGCTGCTGCTGCCCTTGGAGTGAAGTACCGTGCCAGGTTCAGTTTTTCGATCTAAGGCCGCCGGTGCCCTTAGATGGAAGAACTGAACCTGGCACGGTACTTCACTCCAAGGGCGGAACCTCGAGGGGGAGTGGCTGTTGGCGAGCGGATGGCTCGCGGGTTTCACATTACTCTGCACACGCTCGTGGTGACGCTGACCGTTGCAGTGGTACTCGTGCTCATCTCTCCCAGCGTGCTGTCGTCCGGACAACGCAGCTCTTTCGGTGACGGCGTGTGTGGTGTCGGTGATGTCGATGGGGATGAGGTCCCCGACCTTGCGGTCGGCGTCTCACCACGCGATGCGGACGGGCTGCTCGACGGAATGGACGAGCTGCGCGTGATCTCCGGGAAGAGCGGCACGGTGATTCACCGCCGGCCCTGCTTCTTGTGGGTCTCGTTCCTCGGGTGTCGCCCCGCGCTCGGTCTCGGCGATGTGAATGCGGATGGCCACGCGGACTTCGTGGTCCGCAGAGGTTCAGACCTTGACGACACGACCTTCGAGGTCGTGAGCGGGATCGACTGGAAGGTCATCTGGAGGTCGACCGGCCTGGACGCTTCGACCACTCCGATCACGAGCTTCGACTGGAACGGCGACGGCAAGCTCGATGTCGTCACCGAAGGAGAGCAGCGTGTTCGTGTGCGCTCGGGGATCGACGGCGCGCTGCTCACGGAACTCGAGCACCCGTTCGACTACAACTTTCACCGCCCCGTGCGCGTCTTGGGCGACATCAACGGAGACCAGGTCCCGGAGGTGGCGATTCCGAATCACACGTGGGGCATCAACTCAGGCTGCTTGCGCACCGACTCGGGGAAGGCCAAGGGGTGGCGCTACGAGATCTTCGGGTGGGAGGAATCGAGCGAGTGGAACTGGTCGGTCTGGCACTTCGGCGAGTGCCAGACACCACCGGCGATCTCGACCGTGACGGAGTGCTCGAGCTCCTCGTCGGCGGCAACCACATCGCTTCGCCATCGGGCGGCTTGCTGTGGGTGATCGACGTAGCCAGCGGTGCGCACATCGCCGTGTACAGCAGGGACGGCGACGGTCCGAAGGCGCTAAAGCCCTGGACGCCTGCGAAGCGCGGTCAGTGAAGTTCCGCGAGTCACTCGCTCGCGAGCAACATCTCGCGCAACTCCATCGCGGCGCGCGCCGGATCTTCGGCGTTGAGGATCGCGCTGCTCACGGCGATGCGGCCGACGCGGGTCAGCTCGCCGACGTTCGAGCGGTCGATGCCGCCGATCGCGAAGACCGGGAACATGGATGATTCGGTGGCGACCCACGCGGCTTCGGCGCCGCTCGGCTGGGTGAGCCCTTTGGTCGTGGTCGCGTGGATCGGACCGAAGCCGAGGTAGTCGAGCTCGAGCGTGCTCGCTTCGGCGACTTGGCCGATGTTGTGCGTCGAGAGTCCGATCAGTGGGTCGGGGCCGAGCAGCTTGCGCGCCTCGTGCACCGGCATGTCGTCCTGGCCGAGGTGCACGCCGGCGCAACCGTTCTTGAGCAGCGCGAGCGCGACGTCGACGCGGTCGTCGACCGTCACGAGCGGCATCTTGCGCAGCTCGGCGACGAACTCGATCACGCGCTTCGTCCAGTCGAAGGTCGCGGCGGCCTCGGCGGGGGACGCGGCTCCGCCGGTGCCGAGCGGTTTCGGACGGACTTGGATCACGTCGACATGTTCCGCCACGGCTTCGAGCACGGCGAAGGGGTCGCGATCGCCGCAGGCCTCGGGCGTGAAGATCAGCATCAGGCGAGCCAGGGCGAGGCGCTCGCGGAAGAAGCCGGGGTCGGGGGAGATCGGGGCCATGGGGAGGGAATCGGTGGCGCGAGCGCGCGGCGGCTGGGGGAGTCGAGCTGGAGAGGCGCGGCGAGGGCGGAGGAGCCCTCTGACGCGTCTCAGGCCGCATCCTGGCTCTCTGGGCCCCTGCAAGCCGATCGAAATTTCATTTTTCCCAGCCTGACGGCACAACTCGGCCGCTCGCTGTACCTATTGAGTAGGACTGCGCGAGCCGAGTCTCTCTCTATGCCCCCTGGGGCCGCTCGCGTACGGGTCCGGCCCCGTGACCACTGGTCCTCCCCTGGTGGACGCCCGGTCGGACCTTCCCCCTCTCCCCCCAGCTCGAGCCCTCCCCCCTTCATGCTCCGACTCCGCTCCCTTCGTGCCCGCTCGGCGGCCGCGCTGCTTCTCGCTTCGCCCGCCGTCGCGCAACAGTTCTCGATCCAGTCGGGAGCTTTCGGCGGAACCGCGCGTTGGACCGAAGGCGTCGAGTGCGCCGACATCGACAATGACGGTGACCTCGATGTGTTCTTCGCCGAAGGGGATGGCTTCTCGTTCGCCGGCAGCGCGCGCCAGAACAAGTTGTTCCGCAACATGCTGGTAGAGAACGGCAGCCTGTCGTTCACCGACGTCAGCACCGGGCGACTGGGCACGCACCTCTCGAACGCGAAGGCCGTCGTGACGGCGGATGTGAACGGCGACGGCTACGTCGACGCCCTGTTCGTCAACGCCTTCAACGCGCAGCCGCCGTACCTCTACATCAATCAAGGCGCGGCGAACCCGGGCTTCTTCACGGAAGAAGCGGCGACGCGCGGCCTGACCGAGAACCTGAACGCGTCGGGCGCGCAGTTCGGCGACATGGACGACGACGGCGACCTGGACCTCGTGATCTGCGACTCGGGCTCGAGCTTGCTCGGGGGCTCGGGCGGCAAGCCGCGGCTCTACTACAACGACGGAGCGGGCAACTTCACGGAAGAGACCGGCAGCGGGTGGAACCCGTCGACGAAGAAAGCGCACATGGACGTGCAGCTTGCTGACGTCGACGGCGACTGGGACCTCGACTTCCTCGGGGCCTGCCGCGCGACGAACAGCGGCGGCAACCAGTACCTGCTGATCAACGACGGCGGCGGCAACTTCAGCGACCAGTCGAGCTCGCTGCCGACGACCTCGTCGAACTGCTACGAGTTCGAGGTCGGCGACCTCGACGGCGACGACGACCTCGATCTGTTCTTCGTCAGCCTGTCGGGTTTCGCGGAAGGCGCGGTGCGCAACGATCTCGCCGGAGGCTCGCTAGGCTTCTCGAACTTCGGCGGCACGCTCGGCGGTGATGACGACAACGAGATCGTCCTGCTCGACTCGGACAACGACGGCGACTACGACGCCTTCGTCGGTTCGCTGGGCAGTCGCGAGAAGCTCTGGAAGAACCAGGGCAACGGCACCTTCGTGACGGGCAACGCAGACGTGCAGGGCTTCAACGATCCGACGCTCGACATGACGGCGGCCGACGTCGACAACGACGGCGACTACGATTTGATCACGACGCAGGGCGAGGGCTTCCCGACACCGTGGACGAACCGGCTGTACGTGAACAGCGGCCCGGCCGACACGCGCGCGCCGCGCATCCTCGGCGTGCTGCCGGCGGTCGAGCAAGGCGGCGCACTCGTCGCGAAAGCCCGCGTCTCCGATGCGGTGCGCGACGACGGCAAGGACTGGGTCAGCGGCAAGGCGCACTACGTGCTGAGCACCGGTGCGACCGAAGCTGTGTCGGTGAACGTCGCCGGCTTGACTCCCGCCGTGCTCGCGACCACGGTGGGCGCGGAAGTGATCTGGACCAACTCGACCTCCATCAGCGTCTCGATCAGCGGCACGACCGCGCCGTGGACCTTCGACTCGGGACCGATCGCACCCGGCGCAAGCTGGTCCCACGTCTTCGTGCGTCCGGGCAGCTATGCCTACCAGCTCTCGACCGGCCCCGGCGGTCAGGTCATCGTCAGCGGCGTCGCGCTCGAGACGGACAGCTTGCGCATGGGCGGCGACCTGCACCGCTTCGCGCTGCCCGCCGGCGTTTCGCTGACGTACGAGCTCGCCTTCACGGATTGGGCCGGCAACGAGTCGGTCACGGATCCCGTGGCGATCGACGTGCAAGTCGGCACGCCGACGTGCTTCGGCGACGGCTCGGTCGTCGACTGCGCGTGCAGCAACAACTCGGCGGTCGGTGCCGGTGAGGGCTGCTTGAACTCGACGGGCGTCGGCGCGTTGCTCAGCGCGCAAGGCTCCGCTTCGGCGGCGGCTGACGATCTCGTGCTGGTGGCCGATCAGGCCCGTGCCGGTCAACCCGGCCTCTTCCTGCAAGGCACGGTAGAGATCGCGGTGCCGTTCAAGGATGGTCTGCTCTGCGTCGGCAGCCCGACGGAACGCCTCGAAGTCGTCTTTCTCGATGCCGCGGGTACCGCTCAATCCGCGCAATCGGTGGTGACGAACGGCTCGGCTGCGGCGGGCCAGGCGCGCACCTACCAGTTCTGGTTCCGCGACGGCGGCGGCTTGTCGGTCTGCGGAGCGGGCAGCAACTTCTCGAACGCGCTGAACATCGTCTGGCTGTGAAGCTGCGCGTGTCGGACCGGCGGCGCAGCGCGTTAGACTGCGCCGCATGATCGTTCTCCTCCCGCTGCTCTGCGTCGGCGACGCACTCTTCACGGAAGTCGGCGCCACCGCGCTGCCCGGCGTCGTTACGACCTGTGGTTCGCTCGAGAAGGACTTCATCCTCGAGGTGAACGGCGGCGGCGTGTTGCTCGAAGACTTCGACCGGGACGGCAACGTCGACTTGGTCGTCGTCGACGGCTCGACGATCGCTCGCGTGAAGTCGGGTGAACCGAGCTTGCCCGCGCGTTTGTTCCTCGGCGACGGCACGGGCGGCTTCGCACCGGGCGGCGAAGCGTGGATGCTCGAAGGTGGCCGGTGGGGGATGGGCGGCGCTGTCGGTGATGTGAACGGCGACGGCTGGCCCGACCTCTACGTGACGCACTGGGGCGGCGATCGGCTGTACCTGAACGAAGCCGGCGAAGGCTTTCGCGACGCGACCGAGGCCTCGGGAATCGAAGGCGAGCGCTGGGGAACCAGTGCGGCGTTCCTCGACGCGGATGGCGACGGGCACCTCGATCTCTACGTCGTCAACTACCTCGCGTTCGATCCGGAGAGCGTTCCTCCGCGCGGTTCAGGCTGCACTTGGAAGGGCCACGAAGTGATGTGCGGGCCGGAAGGCCTCGTGCCGGTGCACGACCAGTTCTATCGCGGCAAGGGCGACGGCACCTTCGTAGAAGCGAGCCTCGAGCGCGGCTTGAAGCCCGAACGCGCCGGATTCGGACTGGGCGTCGTGACGCTCGATTACGATGGCGACGGCGACACGGACATCTATGTGTCGAACGACTCGACGCCGAACTTCCTGTGGGAGAACCAAGGCGACGGAGCCTTCATCGATGTCGGCTTTCGACGCGGCGCGAGCCACGATGCGAACGGCAAGGAACAAGCCGGCATGGGCATCGCGTGCGGCGACCTCGACGGCGACGGACGACCGGACTTGTTCGTCACGAACTTCTCGGGCGAGAACAACGCGCTCTATCGCTCCACGAAGCGCGGCGGCTTCCGCGAACGTTCTGCACGCGTGGGCCTCGGCGGACCGAGCATCGCGCGACTCGGCTGGGGAACCGGCATGGCGGACTACGACCTCGACGGTTCGCTCGACCTCTTCGTGATGAACGGCCACGTCTATCCGCAGGCCGACAAGGCCGGTACGGACACCAGTTATGCGCAGCTCGATCAGCTGTTCCGCAGCGACGCGCAGGGGCAGTTCGCGGAGGAGCCGTTGAGCAACGCGCCGGCGACCACTTCGCGCGCGGCGGCGACGGCGGATCTCGACAACGACGGCGACTTGGACATCGTCGCTCTCTCGATCGAAGGGCCGGTGCGCGTGTTGATCAACGGCGCGGATCACGGCGACGATCGGCACTGGTTGCGCGTGCGACTCGTCGGTCGCGACGGCAACACGGCGGCCATCGGTGCGCGCGTGACGGCGATCTGGAAGGATGGCAAGCGCTCGGTCGACGTGCGTACAGCCGGTGGATTCCAAGCGGGACTGCCTGCGGAAGCGCACTTCGGCCTCGGTGCGCTCGCACAACTGGACGCGCTCGAAGTGCGCTGGCCGTCCGGCGCCGTGCAACGGCTGGAAGGCGTCGCGGTCGACCGTCTGGTCGTGATCGAGGAGCAAGCTCAGTGATCGCATTGCTCCTGAGCTTCGGCGTTGCCATCGCACCGTTGCGCAGCACTCCGAATGCTCCACTTCAGAGCGCGGAATCCGCGTCCGTGCAAGACGCAGCGAGCGCGGAGGACGCTGAGGAAGTCAGCTCGGATCCCGCGCCCGTGCTCGATGAGAGCCCGGATGCGTGGCCGCGCGCCGAAGCCGGCACGTGGGATGCGTGGACGCCCGACATCGCCCCGGAGGGCGAGGCCTTCACGGGGATGCGCACCGCGGCGATCCAGTACTACCGCGGCGACTTGCCCGCGGCGTTGACCTCGCTCTACGACTTGCTCGAAGCGCAGCCCGACTATCCGCCGGCGCTCTACCAAGCCGGCGCGATCTACTTTCGCTTGCGACGCTATGGCGATGCGGCGTACGCCTTCGAGCGCTATCTGGCCGTTGCGCCGGCGCGTGTTGCGGACACGCGGGCTCTTGGGCATGCGCTCTACACGCTCGGTCGCTACGAGGACGCGGAACGGCACTACGTGAGCGTGATCGAAGCGGGAGGCGAACATCCTGAAGCGCTGCGCGGCTTGGCGCTCGCGCAGTGGCGGCTCGGGCGACCGGATGAGGCGCTCGAGCTGCTCGCGAAGCTCTTGGAACTCGATCCCGAGCACGACGAAGCCGAACTCTGGCGCGCGCGCATCCTCTACGACGAAGAGCGCTCGGAAGAGGCTCTCGTCGCCGCCGAGGCCGCGCGCGAGCGCGATCCCCACGAACCTCAGGCGTGGTTCCTGCTCAGTCAGCTGTTCTTCGAAGCGGGTCGCGACGAAGAGGCTGAAGCGGCCCGCGCGCGGTTCCAGCAGCTCGACCTGGTGGAACAAGAGACGCGCGTGATCGAGTCGCAGCTGCTGTACGCTCCGCGACAGCCGCAGCTGCGCGCGCGCCTGATCGAGCTGCGCGCGGGGACCGGCGACTTGCGGGCCGTGCGCGAGGCCTTCGCCGAGTGGATGCAATTCGACACCCGCGGCACGGCCGTCCGCATGCACGCGATCGACGTCCTGGTCAGTCTCGACGATCGCGAGGGCGCCGACCTCGCCGCCGCGAGCTTGCACGCGGTCGCCGAAGACGATCTCGATGCCTGGACGCGGCTCGCGCGCTACTACGCGACGACGCGCCAACGCAGCAAGCAGGTCGAAGCCGAACGCCGTCTCGCCGAGCTCCGCGCCCGCTAGAGTGAAGTACCGTGCCAGGTTCAGTTTTTCGATCTAAGCCCGCCGGTGGCCTTAGATCGAAAAACTGAACCTGGCACGGTACTTCACTGCAAGCGGGGGATGAGGCCACAAAGAAGCCCGCGACCAGGTGGGCTGGCCGCGGGCTTCGCGGGGGGTGGGAACGGCTTGTCGATCGCGCGGGCGCCGTGCCTGGCTCGGCGCGATCGAGCGGCGGGACTAGGCCGACTCTTTGCCGCGGTTCTTGCGGGGACGTCCGCCCTTGGGGCGACGCGCTTCGAGGGTCTGGTGGAAGGACTTCCAGTCTTCCTTGCTGAACAGGTGGACTTCGGTGCCGCACTCGACGCAGAAGCTGCAGTCGACGCTCATCAGGTAGCTGACGTACTTGTCGCAGCAGTCGCAGTACTTCTTGTCGCTGTAGAAGTTGGATTGGTTCATGTCGGTGTCCTGCTTGTTCCTGGTGCTCGTCGGTGGCCGGCTCGCTGAGGCGGCGAGGGGACTGGAGCAGCCGCGGTGCCAAGTGGCGCCGCACCTCCGACGATCGATTACAACTTCTTATAGAGCCGGGACTTGCGTCCGCCGGTGGTCCGGCGGGCCGCGCCCTCGCCCGGAGAGGGTGTCGAAGAATCTCAACACCGTGCGGCCCTCTCTCGACGAGCGTGACCCCACCTTGGGTCCTTAGGAACGCCCATTTACTTCGGGGGTCCCCTCGGGTCCAGTAGGCAAGTCTCTGCCAGCACGAGACTTGCGCCCGCGGAGCGCTTCGGGGAGCGCGTCCCTGTTCACGGATCGCAACGCGCGGAGCCCGCGTGTTCAGGAATCCGAACGCGGGATCCAGTCGCCCTGGCGGCGCGCGGCATCGAGAGCTTTCGCCACCCCCGCATCCTCGCCGTGGCCCCGCTCGAGACCCCAGGCGGCGGCTTCCCGCACGACCGGCGAGGGATCCTCGCGCAGCACGCGCAGCAGCGCGACCCGGCCGTCGTCGCGGGGGCGGTTTCCGAGCACGATGGCGGCGTTGCGGGCCAGGCCCTCGCGGTTCGGCCGGCGCAGCGGCGATCCCTCGAAGTCCACGGCCATCTCGCGGGTGGGGGCGAGCCAGCTGACCAGGTCACCCTCGGCGACCTGCCGGTGGGTGCCGAAGCGCTCCGCCAGGTCGGGAGCCTTGTGCCCCCAAGGGCAGACCTCGGAGCACAGGTCGCAGCCGAACGCCCACTCACCGATGCCTTCGCGCAGGGGGGCCGGGATCGGGCCGCGGTGTTCGATCGTCAGATAACTGATGCAATCGGGCGCGTGGACCAGGCCGGGCTCCTGGATCGCCTGGGTCGGACAGACGTCCAGACAGGCGGTGCAGGTGCCGCAGGAGCCCGTGGGGGGACCTTCCGTCGGCTCGAGCTCCTCGCCGAGCAGCAGCTCGCCGAGGAAGAACCACGGTCCGAAGGCGGGGTTGAGCAAGTTGGCCGCCTTAGAGAGGAAGCCGAGGCCGGCCTGGGCGGCGTGGGAGCGCTCGAGCAGCGGCCCGGCGTCGCTGATGCCGCGCCACGGCCCGGCGAGTCCGGCGGCCTCGAGCCGCCGCGCCAGCTTCTTCAAGCGCTTGCCGATCCAGTTGTGGTAGTCGCGTCCCGCGGCGTAGCGCGCGATGCGTCCGCCGCCCTCGAGCTCGACCGCGGCTCGCGAGTGGCCCACGCCGACCACCAGCAGGCTGTGGCCGCCCGGCAGCACGAGACGCGGATCTCGAATGCGCTCCGACTGGCGCTCGAGCCAGTCCATACCCTCCCCGTGGCCGTTCTCCAGCCACGCCTGGAAGCGCCCGGCGTCCGGCGGCGGCCCCAGCGGGGCGACCCCGGCCAGGTCGAAGCCCAGCTCGTGGGCGATCTCGAAGGCGAGTGCGCGGCGATCCATCCGGAATCCTCGTGGTGCGCTATCATCTAGGAGGTCGCCGCAGCCGCACTCGGCCCGCCCGGCCTTTTTTACAGACTTCCACGGAACCCGCTAAGCCTCCGCACAGTCGGCACTTGCGTCTCTCCGGTGAAAGACACGGTCGGTGCTCCGCACGGGCCAGGTTCCGGAACGGTTACCGCCGCCCCAGGACAGTCTAGAATGCCCTTCGACGGCGGTTCCTGGTGGACCCTCGACGCTCCCCGGCCCCGCGCTCAGAATCCGAACCAGCCCCTCGATGCAAGCGACCGATCCTTTCCACTCAGGCCCTTCGCTCCTCGCCGAGGGCGGAGTGTCGCGGTTGAAGGAACGGCTGATCGAGATGCGGCAGGAAGTCGGCCGCGAAGAGTGGAAGCGCATCCAGGGCCTGGTCGCCGATCCCGAACGCGATCACGAGTCGATCCGCGATGCGGTCTCGACGCGCCTGATGGAGGTCTTCAAGGACGCCCGCGCCGCCCAGTCGGAATGCCGCGGCGCCTTCGGCCTGCTCTACGAGCTGAACGGCCAACACCTGCTGACTCAAGTCGCCGCCCGCCTGCGCCGCTACTCGAGCAAGGCCGACCCGCGCGATGTGCTGCAGGAAGTCTTCTTCAACGTCTACCGCTACCCGCACCGCTTCAACTCGGCGCGTGAAGACGCCTTCCGCGTCTGGTCGGCGATGATCGTGCGCAACACGGTGCTCAAGCACCTGCGCTCGCTCTCGCGTGGCGGTCGCAGCGAGCTGAACTTCGAAGACGTCCCCGAACAATCCTCCGGTGAGGGCGACAGCCCGGTCGCCGGTGCGATCGAAACGGAGAGCCGCGACGAATGCGCGCGCGTCTTCGTCACCTATCTCCAGCTGTACTTGCAGTTCTATTCGATGCTCTCCGAAAGAGAGCGCCGCGCGCTGCACCTCGTCGAAGTCGACGAGCAGAGCTACCGCCAGGCTTCGGAAGAACTCGGCATCAAGCTGGAGAACCTCAAGATGGTCATCTTCCGCGCCCGCCGCAAGATCCACCGCTCGATGCGGCGCGTCTTCGAGGGCCTCTCGCCGGACTGCCGTCCGGCGCGTGATCCGCGCACGCGGGGGACTTCGCTGGAATCGACTGAATCGACGCTCACCGAACGCGGCAGCTCCAAGGCTGCCCGTGCTTCGGAGGGAGGTGCCTAATGGGATCCATGAGCTGGCCCCTCGAGTCTGACGCGCATGCCCATTTCCAAATGGACCTGTCGTGCATGTTGGATGGGGAACTGGATGAAGCGGCTGCCGCTCGCGCGATGCTTCACATCGAAGAGTGCGGCAAGTGCCGCCACTTCTTCGACGACATCAGACTGCAGGTTCGCGCGCACCGTGATGCGACCGACCCTGACCGTCTCTTCGCTCGCGTCTCCATGCTGACCGGTGCCGACCTGCACCAAGAAGCTGAACAGATCGATCTCGTCCACCGCCTCGCCACGGTCTTCTACCAGCTCGGCAAGGCGTACGTGCTCTCCGCGATCGACCCGGACTTCCGCACGCGGGTGTTCGAAGACGCCGTCAAGATCGACGACGTGCAGACCAAGGGCCGGGGATTCGTCGACGGCGTCGTGATGGCCGGCAACGGCCGCGCTGGCGGTCTCGACTGGTCCGCAGCGCGTCACATGCTCAACGGCCGTCTCGCGAAGATCGAGTCGCCGCTCGAGAAAGGCCGCCGGCTGCTCGAAGAAGCCGTCCAGGCCGACCCGAACCACGAAGAGTCCGCGCTGTACCTCGCCTTCCTGCACTCGCACGAAGGTCGTACGCTGAAGGCCGCGGACGAGTACCGCCGGATCTTCGACAGCGCGCTCTCGGAGGAGAACCGCGGCCACGCTGCGATGCAACTCGGCCGCTTGTACGCGGGCGAAGGCGACTACCGCCGCGCCCTGATCTGCTTCCGCTGGATCTCGATCAGCGGGCTCTCGCGAGTGGACGAGCGCTTCTTCGGCGCGCGCTTCAACGCGGGCAAGTGTCACACGATGCTCGGGCAGAAGGATCGCGCACTGATCGCCTTCCGCGCGCTCCTGGACGAGCATCCGTCATGCGTCTCCGAAGTGGCTCGCCTCTTCGCCGGCGCAACCAAGCTGCAACAGGCGATCGAATCCATTCCCGGCTTCCTCGAGGAACTCGTCGGGCGCTGCCCCGAGCTCTTCCAGTCTCAATCCGAACTTCCCAAGTAGGGTCGACGAGGACGCCATAGGAGCTTCACGATGAACATTCTCACCCGCACGACACAGGCACACGGCAGCATCCTCGCGATGTTGTTCGTGGCAGGCGCCTTGTCGTTGGCCGTCCCCGCTGACGCCGCATCGAACGACGATCGTTCGGGCAACAGCACGACTGAAGAAGACGCTGACCGCGTCGAAGTCGGGGCCCCCGATGAAGAGTTGGTCGGGACGCTTCCGATCTTCTTCGATCCCGACTCGGGCATGCCGATGCCCGAAGGGCCCGAGGACCCGGGCGCCGAGCCCGACGATCCGGAACCGCCCGCCGGCGGTGGTGGACTGCTGGGCCCGGACCTGCCTCCGGTCGTGGGCGCTCCCCGTCTCTTCCTCTATGGTCCCTACCACTTGCTGGCGCTGCACCGCGACAGCTTCGACTCCCGTCAGTCCGGTGAGATCCACATGGACCTGTCGAACCCGAGCAACGCGTACCTCGTGATAGAGGGTTCCGCGAGCTTCACGGTCTCGGAAGACCTCTTCACGCTCAGCGGCATCGAGACCGGAGTCTTGATCGGCGAAGACGAACTCGACCCCGTGCTCGGCTGCGTGGGTTACCTGGGACAGATGTCGCGTCCGTTCCAGATGGACCGTGCCACGAAGAAGGACTTCCCCATCGCCGCACTGGCGGAGTCCGGATTCCTGCTCGACGGCGTCAAGCTGTTCACGCGCAGCACGCTGAACGGCCGCACGCTGATGTCGGTCAAGAGCTCGGGCAACGAGGTCCAAGTCACTTATCAGCTGTTCTAGCTGACGGCCGGACTCGAACACGCGAACGCCGCGTCCCCGCAGAGGGGGGCGCGGCGTTCTTCGTTGGAATCCGTTGCATCCGGAAGGGGAGGGGCGGCGATCACTCTGACCACCGCGGCGCCCTTCGGCTCTGAACTCGCGGCACCAAGGAACACCCCCAAAGAGAATCTCAATGAAGACACTCCTGCTCCTCTCCACCTTCGCTCTCGGCAGTCTCGGCTTCGCCTTCCCCGGTGATGAGACGTCCAAGTCCTCTTGCTCTGCTTCGGTCGCGACGACCGAGGGTAAGACCATCATCGACACCGCCGTCGCAGCCGGGAACTTCGGCACGCTCGCCGCGGCACTGGACGCCGCCGACTTGATCGAGACGCTCCAGGGCAAGGGACCGTTCACGGTCTTCGCGCCCACCGATGATGCGTTCGCGCAGCTGCCCGAAGGAACCGTTCAGACGCTCCTGAAGCCCGAGAACAAGTCGCTGCTGACGTCGATCCTGACCTTCCACGTGGTCTCCGGCAACGTGAGCGCGGCGGACGTCATCAAGCTCGACAACGCGATCACCGTTAACGGACAGCGCGTCGACATTGAGTTCGACAAGCAGACCAAGGCCGTGCACATCAACGGTGCGAAGGTCGTGACTGCAGACATCAAGTGCAGCAACGGCACGATCCACGTGCTCGACAAGGTGATCCTGCCGAGCTCGAAGAACCTTGTGGAGACGGCGATCGACGCCGGCTCGTTCGACACGCTGGCGACTGCGGTCCGCGCCGCCGGCCTCGCCGAAGTGCTGACCGCCGACGCGCCTCTGACGGTCTTCGCGCCCACCGACGAAGCCTTCGCGCAGCTGCCCGAAGGCACCGTAGAGATGCTGCTCGAGCCTGAGAACAAGGCGAAGCTGCAAGCCGTGCTGAAGTACCACGTCGTCGCCGGACGCGTGTTCTCCGACCAAGCGTTGAAGGCTGGTGCAGCGACGACGCTGCAAGGCGGCACGCTGAAGATCGAGGTCAAGGACGAGGTCGCCTACGTCAACGGAGCGAAGCTCGTCGCCACCGACGTGCAAGCGTCCAACGGTGTGATCCACGTCATCGACCGAGTGCTGCTCCCCTCGGAGTGATCAGGCACCGCACTTCTCAGTGATCCCAGACGCAGCCGTCGACACACAGCGTGTCGCCGGCTGCTTCTCTGGAACCGTACAGGTCGCTCGCGACGCCGGTGTATCCCATCGAGGCCAGCTCGGCGAGATCGGCGGAGTCCAGTGCGCTCTCAGCGCCGAGCCAGACCAGCGGCAAGCGGCTGCGCACCGCGACCAAGCGCGTGCGCAGGCTGTCGAGCGCGAGCTTGAAGTTCCGGGCGGCTTCGGCGTCGATCGTGAAGCGCGTCGCGTCCAGTTCGCCGGCGTCGGTCGCGAGGTCGAAGGTCTCGAGCGACTCGAACGACGTCCCGCGCGCTCCGCGCAGCGTGGATCGGTCGCCGTGGCGCAGAGAGACCTCGAGGCGCGGAGTTCCCGGTTGTTCGAAGTGCAGCAGCTCGCTCCAGATCTCCCGATCAGCGAACGCCTCTTCACTGCGCAGCGCGGGCGACAAGTCGGCCCCGGCCGCGCCGGGCATGATGCCGAGTCCGCAGAGACCGAAGAGCGTCGGCGCGACGTCTTCGAGTCCGACGCTGACGTCGACTTCGACGCCGGCTTCGAGTCCACCGGGCCAGCGCAAGATCCACGGCACGTGGATGGTCTCGACATGCAGGTTGTTGCGGTGCGTCTTCGCGCCGTGCTCGAAGAACTCCTCGCCGTGGTCGGATACGACGGCGATGATCGTGTTCTCGGCGAGGCCGAGTTCGTCGAGTCGCGCGAACAACCGACCGAGCTGTGCGTCGACCCACGCGATCTCGCCGTCGTAGAGCGCGATCAAGTGGGCGAGGTCTTCCGGCGCCATGTCGGGCTGCACGGGCGAAGCGTTCGAAGTCACGCGCGTCCCGTCGATCGGCCCTTCGTAGTCCGGATCGAACATGCGGTCGTAGGGCGCGGGCGGCGTGTAGGGGTCGTGCACGTCGAAGAGGTGCAGAAAGGCGAAGAAGGGCTTGTCGCCGTCCGCCTTGGTGACGCCTTCGATCCACTCGATGCCGGCGTCCACGATCTCGGCCGATGAGGGCGTGGTCGGATCGAAGAGCTTCGGGTGCTTCGCGGCGAGCGCCTTCATGCCTTCGCGGTCGCCCGCCTCCTGCAGCCGCTGGAACTCGGTCCAGACGGGCTCGTAGGAGTAGAAGGTGTGGCCGAGGCGCTCGTAGGTCTCGAAGCCCGGGCCGAAGCCGAACTGCGGCTCGAGGTACTTCCAGCTGTAGAAGCCGGCCGTGCGGTAACCCCGGCCGGCGAGCAGCTCGGAGAGGAAGTGTCCGCGGCGCGCGACCGGCTGGTGGAGGCCGTCGGGCGTCCGACGGTTGAACAGCTGGTCGTCGCAGACGCCGTGACCGCTGACCGGCAAGCCCGTCAGCAGCGTCATGTGGGCCGGCAGGGTCCACGAGGACGAGGAATAGGCTTTCTCGAAGCGCACACCCGATTCCGCCAGGGCGTCCAACTGGGGGCTGGTGGCGCGCTGGTAGCCGTAGCTCCCGAGGTGGTCCGCGCGCAGCGTGTCCACGCTGATCAGCAGTACATTCGGGTGCTGAGGGGTCGCCGCAGCCGATTCACGCACACAAGACGCGACGGAGAGCGCCAGGAAGGCACACGCCGCCGCCCAGAGGGCCTGTCGGCCTGTGGATCGGGGGGAGAAGTCGTTCACGACTGGGGAAGGGCTCAAGCGAAGGGCGCCGGTTCCGATTAACCATACCAGCTCTGACCGCTCCGGACGGCCTTCCCCGTCCCAGGAAGCGGGACCAGGGCGTCTCCCCATGGAACCTCTCGCCGCACAACAGGGCATCTCGCCCACGCTCCGCCCGACTCTGTCGATACAAGGAGACGTCGCCGCCGTGCTTCAGCAGGGTCGCGTCGTCGCCGGTGAGGTCATGCAGAAGCTCGACGGCGGCAGTCTCCTGCTGGGCGTGGGCAACCACCGGATCGCGGCGCAGTCGGGGGTCGAGCTGCCGATCGGCAAGCGCTTCCTCGCTCAAGTCGACAAGGCCGCCGACGGTCAGGTGGTGTTGCGCCTGCTCGGTGGCGAGGGCGCTGCGCCGGAGCCGAAGCTGGTCTCGGCCCTGCGCGGGGTGGTGGGACAGGACCGACCGGTCGGCGAGCTGCTCAAGGGGCTTGCGCAGAGCTTGCGCAGTGCCGCGGCGGAACCGGGCAACGCGCGGCTCGGGAAGCTCGCGGGCCAAGTCGAGGGACACGTCTTTCAACCCGGCTCGAGCGGCGCGGAGCTGCAGACGCTCGTCGCGCGCTCGGGGCTGCACTACGAGGCGGCGCTGCTCGCATACGCCCTGAAGGGTTCGTCCGGTCTCAGTGCCGGTGAGGAATTGCAGGCGTTGGCGAAGAAGCTCGCGGGTGAGCTCGCGCTGGCCGCGACTCAAGTTCAAGGACCCATGGAGCCCGCCGCGATCGGCGCGCTCGGTGAACAACTGCGTCGTCAGCTCGACGTGTGGCTGCGCGCGCGACGCGGTCGCGGCCAAGGGCGTGCGGCGATCGCGGCGGGGCTCGAGGGAGTGCTCGTCCAAATCGTGGGCGGTCGGAATCCGCAGCTGAACGCACGCATCGCGCAGCTTATCGCGGACTCGGCGTTGCTCGAGGTGTTGGCGCGCGAAGACGCGGGCCTCGCGGGCAATCTCAAAGCGCAGTTGCTCAGTGCGCTCGAAGGTCTGCCGGTAGGCGCCGGACGCGATGCGCTCGAGCGCGCGCTCGCCGGCCTCGAGAGTGAGCAGTTGTTGAACGTCGCGCGCAAGGAGTCGAGCGAAGGCCTGCAGCTCTCGATCCCGGTCCCCGACGGCGATCGCTGGGCGACGGCGCACCTCTTCTACCGCGAAGGTGACGATCAGGACGGCCGCGAGTCGGGCGAGAGCATGGTGCGCTTGACGCTGGCCGTCGACTTCTCGCGACTCGGTCCGCTGCGTGCCGAATTGGGCATCACGCGCGATGACCTCGCGCTCTCGATCGTGACGAGTCGCGAAGACACCGCGGTGCGGCTGCGCACCGATCTCGAAGCGCTGGCTGAGAGTCTCGCGCGCGAAGGACGCACCGTGCGCGTGACCGTGCGCACCGGCGGACCGGACGAGGTCGCCGCCGAGCGGCTCGCGCACGACGTGCGCTGGTTGCGCGAAAACCACTTGCTGGACTGCGAAGGATGAGCGCGTCACCCGCTGAGCAGCCGCGGCAAGCGGTGGCGTTGCGTTACGACGACGAGGGCGGCAGCGCCCCCGAGCTCGTCGCGAAGGGCAAGGGCGAGGTCGCCGAGGCGATCCTCTCGTCCGCGCGCGCCAACGGCGTCCCGGTGCGCGAAGACGCCGACCTGCTCGAGCTGCTCTCCGCCTGCGACCTCGGCCAGGAGATCCCGGCGGAGCTGTACGCCGTCGTCGCCGAGCTGCTGACCTACCTCTACCGGCTCAACGGCTCCTTGGAGTGAAGTACCGTGCCGGGTTCAGTTTTTCGCTCTAAGGGGCCTATCCGCTTAGATCGAAAAACTGAACCCGGCACGGTACTTCACTCTAAGGTCGTGGGCATGGATGACGCTCCTCGATACGAGCACACGCAGGTCGGGCGACTGCACTGGCTGTTCTTCGGGATCGGCGCGCTGCTCTTCGCGGCGAGCCTCGGTGACGGCGGCGCATCGGGTGCGCTGCTCACGGTCGCGATCGTGTTCGCCGGCATCGGCCTCTGCTTCCGCTCGCTGACGGTGCGCGACGGCGGTGACCGACTCACCCTGCGCTTCGGGCCGTTGCCGATCCTCTCCAAGTCGATCCCGTACTCGACCATTAGCGCAGTCGAGGCGACCCGCTCCACGCTGATCGACGGCTGGGGCATCCACTGGATCCCAGGTCGGGGCTGGATTTGGAATCTGTGGGGCTTCGAGTGCGTGCGTCTCGAGCAAGACGGTCGCGCGTTCCGCATCGGCACGGACGATCTCCGGGGGCTGACGGAGTTCCTGCAGCAGCGCCTGCGGGACTGAGCGACCGACTCGCGACACGTTGTTCCGCGATTCCGGGCCCGCAGCGGATCTCGGGCGGACACCCGACTTCTGCTCGGGCGGGTTGGCGCTATGCTGCGGAGTCGCTCCGAACCCACCTGAATCCGCCTGAGGTCCCCCCGATGACGCAGACCGCCCCTGAGGTCAAGTTCCGCAAGGACTACGCCGTTCCCAGTTTCCTCGTCGACACGCTCGACCTGGACTTCCAGCTCAACGAAGACGTGACGACGGTCCGCGCCACGATGGTTCTGTCGCGGAACATCGAGAGCGCCGACCACGCCGCGCCTCTGGTGCTCGACGGCGAAGCTCTCGAGCTGGTCGAGGTCAAGGTCGACGGCGCGACGCTGCCGACGACGCAGTACCGCACGGACGACGAGACGCTCACGATCGACGGCTTGCCGGAGAGCTGCACGCTCGAAACCGTCGTGCGCATCAAGCCGCAAGAAAACACGCGTCTCGAAGGCCTCTACAAGGCCGGCCCGAACTACTGCACGCAGTGTGAAGCCGAAGGCTTCCGCCGCATCACGTACTTCTTCGATCGCCCCGACGTGATGGCTCGCTACACGGCGCGCATCGAAGCGGACAAGCAGCGTTACCCGATCCTGCTCTCGAACGGCAACAAGGTCGGTTCGGGTGACGCCGAAGGCGGACGTCACTGGGCGCAGTGGGAAGACCCCTACAAGAAGCCGAGCTACCTCTTCGCGCTCGTCGCCGGTGACCTCGCGTGTCACGCGGGTGACTACACGACCGCCAGTGGCCGCAAGGTCGCGCTCGAGATCTACGTCGAGCACAAGAACATCGACAAGTGCGAACACGCGCTCGTCTCGCTGCAGAAGTCGATGAAGTGGGACGAAGACGTCTTCGGCCTCGAGTACGACCTCGACCAGTACATGATCGTCGCCGTCGACGACTTCAACATGGGCGCGATGGAGAACAAGGGACTCAACGTCTTCAACTCCAAGTTCGTGCTCGCTAAGCCCGAGACCGCAACGGATCACGACTATCAGGGCATCGAAGGCGTCATCGCGCACGAGTACTTCCACAACTGGACCGGCAACCGCGTCACTTGTCGCGACTGGTTCCAGCTGTCGCTGAAGGAAGGCCTGACGGTCTTCCGCGACCAGCAGTTCTCCGGCGACATGAACTCGACGCCGGTGCAACGCATCTCCGATGTGCGCATGCTCCGCACCAACCAGTTCGCCGAAGACTCCGGGCCGATGGCGCACCCCGTGCGACCCGACTCCTACATCGAGATGAACAACTTCTACACCGTCACGGTGTACGAGAAGGGAGCGGAAGTGGTGCGCATGTACCACACGCTGCTCGGTGCTCCCGGCTTCCGGAAGGGCATGGATCTCTACTTCGAGCGTCACGACGGCACCGCCGTGACTTGCGACGACTTCCGCGCCGCGATGGCGGATGCGAACGGCCGCGACCTCACGCAGTTCGAGAACTGGTACCTGCAAGCGGGCACGCCCGTCGTGGAAGCGACGACGACCTACGACGCCAAGGCGAAGACCTACACGCTCGACCTGCGTCAGTCCTGCCCCGCGACGCCCGGTCAGGACGAGAAGCAGCCCTACCACATGCCGTTCTCCGTCGGTCTGATCGGCAAGGACGGCAACGACTTGCCGCTGCGCCTCGAAGGCGAAGCCCGCGCAGCCGAAGGCACCCGCGTGCTCGAGCTGAAGAAGGCGCACGAGCGCTTCGTCTTCGTCGAGATCGACGAAGAACCGACCCCGTCGCTGAACCGCAACTTCTCGGCGCCGATCAAGCTCGTGCACGAGCGCCCCGCTTCGGACTACGGCTTCTTGATGGCGCACGACTCCGACGCCTTCAACCGCTGGGACGCGGGACAGAACTACGGTACGCAATTGCTGCTCGACCTGACGGCGCGCGTGCAGCGCGGCGAAGCCCTCGAACTCGATACGCACTACATCGCGGCCTTCGGTCGGGTGCTGAACGACGCATCGCTCGATGGCTCGTACAAAGCACAAGCGCTGATCCTGCCCGGCGAGGGCTGGCTCTGCGAACAAATGGAAGTCGCCGACCCCGTCGCCGTGCACGCCGCACGCAGCTTCGCCCGCAAGGCGATCGCCACGGCGCTGCGCGCCGATCTCGAGGCGGCCTACGCGGCGAACGTGATCGACGGCGACTACTCGATCGACGGCGAGTCGGTCGGCAAGCGCAGCGTGAAGAACGTCTGCTTGGCCTACCTCTCGACGCTCGACGGAGGCGACGCCCGTGCCGAAGCTCAGTTCAGCTCGGCGAACAACATGACCGACTCGATCGCCGCGCTCTCGCAGCTGGTCGACTCGGACGGTCCCGCGCGCGAGGCCGCCTTGTCGTCCTTCTACGAGCGCTGGAACGGCGACAACCTCGTGATCGACAAGTGGTTCTCGGTGCAAGCCACCGCGGATCGCCCGACGATCCTCGCCGAGGTCGAGGCGCTGATGAGCCACCCCGACTTCACGCTGAAGACTCCGAACCGCGCTCGCTCGCTGATCGGCACCTTCTGCATGGCGAACCCCGCGCACTTCCACGCGGCGGACGGCGGCGGTTACCGCTTCCTCGCCGATCGCGTGATCGAACTCAACGCGATCAACCCGCAGGTCGCGTCGCGCATGATCACGCCGCTCTTGCGCTGGCGTCGCTACGACCAGGCTCGCCAGGACATGATGAAGTCCGAGCTCCAGCGCATCGGCAAGACGCCGGAGCTCTCGAAGGACGTCTACGAGAAGGTCTCCAAGGCGCTCGAGGGCTGATTCCAGCGCACAGCTGACGAACGCGAGGGGGGGCACCGTTCCGGCGGGCTCCCCCTCGCTCGTTTTCTGAGCGCTGCGCCGGACCCACCGGCGAAGTCCGGGTTCCTCGCCCGCGAGCGGACCTTCCGCTTGCACCGCGGCCCGCGCCGGACATGCTGGGGGTCGGCACCCTGAGAAGATCGAGAAGACCCCGAATGAGCCACGAGATCCTCTGCGTCGGAGACATTCACCTGGGCCGCGAACCGGGCCGGGTGCCTGCGAACTTGCTCGGCAAACGCGGCATGTGCCGTGCGGACTTGTCGGCCACCGAGGCCTGGAATCGCACGGTGCGCGAGGCGCTCCGGCGTGAAGTCAGCGCGGTGCTGCTCGCCGGCGACGTCGTCGACTCGGACGACGGTTACTTGTCTGCCTACGCGCCGCTGGCCGATGGCGTGCGCGACTTGATCCGCGCCGGCATCGCGGTGATCGCCGTCGCGGGCAACCACGACACGGAAGTCCTGCCGCGGCTCGCGGAGGAGATCGACGGCTTGCGCTTGCTGGGCGCGAAGGGGCGCTGGGACCACCAGTTGATCGAGTCGAACGGAACGCCGCTGGCGCGCGTCGTCGGCTGGTCGTTCCCCAAGCGTCAAGTGCATCAAGATCCGCTCGAAGACCTGCCGGCGGACTTCGCCTCCGGCGACTTCGCCGACGGCGTGACGGTTCCGATCATCGGGCTGGTGCACGGTGACCTCGACGCGACGGGTGGTGGGTACGCGCCACTCTCGCGCAAGCGCCTCGAAGGCACGAACTACTCCGGCTGGCTGCTCGGGCACGTGCACAAGCCGCACGACCTCTCCGCTGAGCGGCCGCTGGGTTACCTGGGCTGTCTGTCGGGCAACGACCCGGGCGAAGCCGGCGTGCGCGGACCGTGGATCGCGCAGCTCGACAAGGGTCGCTTGGCGCTTGAACAGCTGCCGCTCGCGCCCTTGCGCTGGGATGAACTGGAGATCGATGTGGACGGTGCGCGGGCCGCTTCCGAGCTCGAGCGCACGCTGATGCACGCGCTGAAGTCGCTCGACGCGCAGCGCATCGCGGCTGGTTGCGAAGCCCGTGTCATCGGCATCCGTCCGGTCTTGACCGGTCGCTCCGGCATCTCGGCTCGCGCGCGCGCGGAAGTCCTGCGCAAGGCTCGCGAACAACACTACCCCGGCGCGGACGGCGCGACTTACTTCTTCGATCGGCGCCTGCGCGACGAAGCGCGGCCGCTCGTCGACCTCGAGGACTTGAGTCGCGGCACCGATCCGCCGTCCGTGATGGCGCAGCTCGTGCTCGAGCTGGAGGCGGACGGTGCCGGCTGTCGCGCGCTGATCGAACGCACGCGCGGTCGCATGCAGGACGAAGCGGACCACCCCAACTTCACGGGAATGCCGGCGGTGGAAGTCACGCGCGACGAGGCCCGTGCCGCGCTGCTGCGTTCGGGGCGTGCAGCGCTCGAAGCACTCTTCGAGCAGCACATCGACTATGAAGTCGAACGCCTCGAGCCGCAGGGGGTGACGGCATGATGTGGCGCGAGTTGAAGCTCGAGCGCGCGCCCGGCGTCACATCCGGCTTGTCGCTCACAGACTGCGCTCCCGGCCTGAACGTCGTCGTCGGCCCGAACGGGATCGGCAAGTCGACGCTCTCGCGCGCGGCTCGCGCGGCGCTCTGGAGCTCTGAACCCTTCGAGAAGAGCCACTTGCGCGGGCGCGTCTCCAGTCGCGGAGGCGACGAGTGGATGGTCGAACGCGAAGGCGCACACGCGCCGCGCTGGACCGGGCCCGATGCGCGCGAACCGCAGATGCCGGATGAACGCTTCCGCAGCTGCTTCCACCTCGGACTGGAGGACTTGCTGCGTCAGGGCAGAACGGAGAAGGAGATCGCGCGCGAGCTGCGGCTCGAGATGAGCGGCCGCTACGACCTCGACGCCGTCGCCGTCGAGGAGCGCAAGCGCAGAGCCAACACGCACGTCGTGCGTGCCGCACGCAAAGACCTGCTCGAAGCGCGTGCGCACGTCGATCGACTCGAACACACGGCGCGCGAGCTGCTGCACCGCGAACGCAGCCTCGTCCCGCTCAAGGCCGAGCTGGCCGACCAGACAGCCGCGACGGCCGATCGCGCCGCGCTGGAAGACCTGTTGCGCGTCGCCGAAGCCCGACCGGAACTGGACGCTCTGCGCGAAGCCGCTGCGGCGGACGACGCGCTGCTCACGCATTTCGAGTCCCGTGACGACTTCCAGCGCCTGGCCGACTTCGAACGAGCACGCGCCGAAGTGCGCGCGGAGGTCGCGCAGCTGCGCGCCGAGCTCGAGACCGCCACGCAAGCGCTGCTCGAGCTGTCGTTGCCGTCGGACGGCGTGGACGGCGCTGTGTTGCACGAAGGCGCGCAACGCGTGCGGCGCATCCAGCGCGTACACGACGAACAGCTGCCGCCGCTGCGGTCGGAACTCGCCGGTCTGCAGGGCGATCTCGCGGGCGTGCCCGAAGGGGGCGAAGCGTGGTCGCGCGAAGACCTCGACGTCGCTCAGAACTTGCTGGATCGACACGCCCACGTCCGTGCGCAGCTCGCCGGCGTGATCCGCGCGCTCGAGCTCGCACCAACCGATCCCGCGCCAGACGCGCGCGATCCGTGGCGCGCGGTGCTCGTCCTGCTCGAGTGGTGCACGGCGGGTTCGGTCGACTCGACGGCCGCCAAAGGCGTCTTCGGCGCACTGGCGCTCAGCGCGGTACTGATGATCGGATTGATCGCGGCTGGGCTCATGGGCTTCGCCGTTCCGGCGTGGGCGTTCCTCGTTCCGCTGGTCTTGGTGATCGGCGTGGCACTGCAAGCGCGCGGGAGCGGTGGCGGATCGACCGCTGCCCCGGAACGCGCCGCAGCGCAGCGCCGCTTCGCCGAGACGGGCTCCGAAGCGCCGCGCAGCTGGGACGAAACCGGTGTGCGCGAGTCGCTCGAAGAACTGCTCGAAGCGCGCGCCGATCGCGACTTCGACGCGCACCTGCAGACTTGGTCGGAAGGTCTCGGGCGACAGCGCAAGGAACTCGAGCGCGAGTCCGCTGAGCTGACGGCCGCAGAACGCGCGTTGCGCACGCGGCTCGGCGCGCAAGACGAAGGTGAACTCGACCTGCGCTTCTTGTTGCGCGGCATGGAACGCGACGCTCGCCGTCGCGGCGTGCGCGAGCAGGTCGCCGAGCTCGAGCGCGAGCTGGACGCGGAGCTGCGCGGGCTGCAGGACTTGCTCGAGTCGGTCGGGGTGGGACGCGCGCACGACTTGGCAGCGGCGCTCGCGCGCTGGGACGACTTCGCAACTCGCGCGGCGCTGGAACCCGCGCGCCGCCAGGCACGCGACAACGCCGCTGATCGACTGAACGACGCCCAAGCACGATCCGCGCGCGCGTCGGAGCAGCGCGAGAGCTTCCTGAAGGCTCGCCGCATCGAGGAGTCCGACGTCGAGCGAGCGCTCGGTCTCGCTCCGCGCTTCGCAGAACATCGCGAACGGCGCCGGCGCCTGGAAGAACTCGATCGCGACGCCACCAAGGCGCGTCAACGCTGGGCCGACCGCGCGGACTTGCTCGCGCTCGACTCCGCCCAGCTCAGCGAGCGCTTGCAAGCCGGCACGACGGCGACGGAACGGATCGCCGAGCTGCAGAACGAGATCGCGAGCATCGAAGCGGACGTACGACGTGAGCGCAGCGACACGCAGCTCACCGAGCGCGAAGTCAAGCTGCGCGAAGCGCAAGAGAACATGGAAGAGACCCGCGACACGGTGCTCGAAGGCGTCGCGATGGATGCTCTGCTGTCCGAGGTCCAGACTCGCCATCGGCACGAAGGGCGCCCGAAGGTGCTGATCCGCGCCGAACAACACTTCGCCGACTACACGCGGAATCGGTACGAGCTCGAAGACTTCGACGGCGACGAACTCGCCGTGATCGAGACCTCGACGCGTCGGCGCCTCCTGCCTCACGAACTCTCGTCCGGCACGCGCACGCAGCTCCTGATCGCGCTGCGACTGGCTTACGCCGAGTCGATCGAAGACGCGGAAGCGCTGCCGATCTTCCTCGACGAAGCGCTGCTGACCTCGGACCCCGCGCGCTTCCAAGAAGTCGCGCGCAGCTTGGGTCGCATGGTGGAGGAAGGCCGACAGGTCTTCTACATGACCGCCGAACCGCGCGAAGAGGTCGAGTGGCGTAAAGCGCTCAGCGTGGTCAACGCGCCGCTGAAGGTGCACGACCTCGGCGGTCAACTCGAAGCATTGCGCCGCATCGCCGGCAGCTCGCTCGAGGTCGCGCCGCTGCCCGAAGTCCCCGCGCCGGTGGGGGACGACAGCGCGAGCTACGCCGAGGCGCTCGGCGGACTCCCCGCGATCGACGGCTTCGAGTCCGCCGATGCGCTGCACCTCCTGCAGCTCTTCTGGGATCGCCCGCAGCTCGCGCACCGCGTGTTGCGCGAACACCGCTCGCAGGTCGGCGCGGTGCGCGCGTTCTTGGATCAGACTGCGGAGCCGCCCTGGAACGATGCCGAACGCGCGCGCTTCGACGCGCACGTCTTGCTCGCGGATCGCGTGCTCGGACTGTGGCGCGTTGGTCGCGCGCCGCGAATCGACGCGGAGACGCTGCGCAACTCGGTGCTCGCCAAGTCCAGCAAGCTCGAGGAAGTCGTCGAGCTCGCCGGTACCGTCGGTTGGGATGGCGACGCGCTGCTCGCTGCGCTGGACGACAAGGGCGTCAAGGGCTTGCAGCGACGCTTGATCGACGAGCTGCGCGAGGACCTGGAGTCCCGCCAGCTGCTCGCGGCCGGCACTCCGCTCGATTTCGACGAGCTGCTCGCTCGGGCCTTGGACGACGCCGAGCCGCACATCGATCGCGGTGCGCTGACTCGCGAAGACGCGCGCCAGCTGGCGTACCGCTTGTATCAGTGGTTGACGTCACCTGTTGCGGATCCGGTCTAGTCGGAAGCCCCACTTGTTCCAGAGCGCTCGCGTCCGCTAGCTTGCGTGCATGACCCACTCCACCGATCGGCGTTCCTTCCTCAAGCTCGGTGCCTCGGCGGCCCTCTTGCCGCTCACCGGCTGCGTCTCCGCGACGGGCCCCGATCAACGCCGAGTGGCAGGTCGTGTGCGGCACGCGTGCATCGGCGTCGGTGGAATGGGGGACGGTGACATGAAGGCGCTGGCGGCCCACCCCGAGGTGGACATCGTGGCGCTTTGTGATGTCGACAGCGCGTTCTTGGACACGGCCGGCGAGCTGTTTCCGGCCGCGGTGCGCTACACCGACTACCGCCGGATGTTCGACGAGTTCGACGCCTTCGACTCCGTCAACGTCACGACGCCGGATCACATGCACGCGCCGATCACGATGCGCGCGCTCGGAGCGCAGAAGCACGTCTACTGCCAGAAGCCGCTGACGCGCACCGTGTCCGAGTCGCGTGACCTGCAGATGCTGGCGCACGATGCGGGCGTGGTGACGCAGATGGGCATCCAGAACCACTCCGGCACGCACTACGCGACCGCGCTCGAGCTCTTCCGCCAAGGACACATCGGCAAGATCCACGAGGTCCACGTGTGGACCGACCGTCCGAAGGGCTGGTGGCCGCAAGGTGCGCCGCGACAACCCGGTTCCGATCCGATTCCGGAGACGCTCGACTGGAACCTCTGGCTCGGCGTCGCGCCGGAGCGTCCGTACAAGGAAGGTCAGTACCACCCCTTCGCGTGGCGCGGTTGGCAAGACTTCGGGACCGGCGCGCAAGGCGACATGGCGTGTCACTTGATGGACCCGGCGATGTGGTTCTTGCGACTGGGTGACCCGCGCACGATCCGTTCCGATGGGCCGACGCCGAACGGCGAGACCTATCCGCTGTGGTCGACGGTGCACTACGAGTTCGACGCGAACGAGCTGACGACGCGCGGTCCGTTGCTGCTGACTTGGCACGACGGCGGCCGCAAGGCGCCGCACCAGCTGCTCGCCGACTTGGAAGCGGGCGAGGTCTACGACAACGCGTGCCTCTTCGTCGGAACCGAAGGCGCGCTGCTCGTCTCGCCCTACGAACCGCCGCGGCTCTTGCCCGAAGCGAAGTTCAAGGACGTCAAGATCGAAGAGGTCGCCGGCGAGAACCACTGGTTCCGATTCATCGACTCGGTGCGCGGCGAAACGGAACCCAACGCGGGCTTCGACTACTCGGCGCGCCTGACCGAGGTGGCCTTGCTCGGCAACCTCGCGCTCAGCTTCCCGAACGAGACGCTCGAGTGGGATGCGGCCCGCATGCGCTTCCCGAAGCGCCCCGAAGCCGACGCGCTGCTGCGACCGACGTATCGCACGGGTTGGTGAGTCAGAGGTCCCGCGCCCGCACCGCCCAGCTCGGCGCGAAGGCCTTCGAGTGCCCCGAGGCGGCTGGCCGAGAGTTCGCCGTTTGCGGGGCTCTCGAAGCCTCGGACGCGGTCTATCATCGTCGCCGATGACCACCACGCCGCTCCTCGCTCTAACGCTCGGCGATCCCACGGGGATCGGCCCCGAGGTGTCGTTCGCCTGCCTGCGCTCGCGCGCGGTGCGTGCATCGGCGCGCCTCGTCGTCTGCGGTCCGGCGGAACTCCGTCCGCTCGATGTGCCGCTCGTCGAACGCAGCGGCGACGCGTTGTCGCGCGAAGTGGGTGAGGGCGAAGCGGCCTGGTTGGCGACGGAAGGATCCGGTCCCTGGCAAGTCGGACGCGCGCAGCGCGAAGGCGGCGTCGCGGCGCTGGGTGCCTTGCGCGCCGGTCATGAGCTCGCGCTGGCCGGAACCGTCGACGGCATCGTCACCGCGCCGGTCTGCAAGGAAGCGCTGCACCTCGCCGGCGAGCCGGTCGAAGGTCAGACCGAGCTGCTCGGCAAGTGGTGCGGCGTCGATGATCACCAGATGTTGGCGGTCGTCGGCGAGCTGCGCGTGCTCTTGCTCACGCGACACATGCCGCTGCGCGACGCGCTCGACGCAATCACGCCCGAGCGGGTTGTCAGGCACCTGCATCTCCTGCACCGGGCACTCGGCGAACTCGGCATCGCGAGTCCGCGCATCGCACTCGCCGGACTGAATCCACACGCGGGCGAAGGCGGCATCTTGGGGCGCGAAGAGCTCGACTTGCTCGCTCCCGCGCTCGAACGCGCGCGGTCCGAAGGCTTGACCGTCAGCGGCCCGCACTCACCGGACACGATCTTCGCCGCCGCGGCGAAAGGCGCGCACGACGGCGTGCTCGCGCTCTATCACGACCAAGCCTTCATCCCGATCAAGCTGATCGGCGAAGGCCGCGCGGTGACGGTCATCACCGGCTTGCCGTACTTGCGCGTCAGCCCCGCGCACGGAACGGCGCACGACATCGCGGGCCAAGGCATCGCGCGCGCGGACGATCTCGAGAACGCGATCCTGCATGCGGCCGGTTGGGCTGTCTTGCGTCGATCCGGCGGCGCGAGCGCCGCGCCGGCGAGAGCCTGAGTTCAGTTCGCGGTCTCGCTCTCAGCCACCGAACCGAGGTCCTGGAAGTCCGCCAACATGCACTTCTTCATGGCGCCCTTCATCATGACGCCCATCAGCGGCATCATGACCTTGGCGAAGAAAGCGACCGGCGTCGACGTCATCGTGAACACGACGCGCGTGCCCTTGCCGGCGGGCAAGAAGTCGAGTGTCGACTTGTACCGGCAACCGCACGAGGCGGCTTCGGTGGTGTAGGAGCTGCCGGGTTGGAAGTCGGTGATCTCCATCGTCTCCGTGGCTTCCTTGCCGAACATCACGCGCGTCTCTTTGAAGCGCGTGCCTTTGCCGACCGGGCCGCCGGTTAGCACTTCGAGTTGCTTGATTCCCGCGACGCGGTCCGCGGCGTTCTCGAGGTCGGAGAAGACGGCGAAGGTGCGTTCCGGGGTCGCCGCGACAGTGTGTTCGATCTTGACGGTGCTGGGCATGGTGGCCGGATTCTATCAAGCGCTCGCGCTGGGGGGATCCGCTGCGCCTCCGCGGGAGATCCCGCCGGAGACCAGGAACTGGGTGACTTGGCTCGGATCGGCCTCGAGCGGCCGGATGCGGTCGGCAGGCATCAGGATCATCTGACCGGCCCAACCGAAGGACTGCGGCAGGTAGACGGAGACGGTGCCCTCCAGCCCCAGCCACGTGAGGTCGTCGCAGGTGACGAAGCCGAGCAGCTCGCCGTTGATCGGTGCCTCGAGCGTGACGAGCACGGGGCGGTCGAACATCTTCTTCTCGCCGAGCAGGGCTTCGATCACGTCCTTCACGGCGTCGTAGATCAGCTGCACACCGGGCAGGCGATGGAAGAGTGCGCCAATGCGTTCCGCGATCCAGCGCGCGAGGAAGATGCGCGAGAGGATGCCGAGGGCGCTGACGATGACGAACAGCACCAAGATGCCGAGCCCCGGGATCTTCCAGCCGAACCAGGCCTCGACGTCGAGCAGCGCGTCGAGCTTCTCGAAGGCCCAGACCAGGACCAAGATCGTCGCGCCGATCGGGACGGCGAACAGCAGGCCGCGGAAGAAGGGATTGAGCAGTGATTTCATGGAGACCTCCGCCGGGAGCATAGGAACCCGGAGGCGGCGGGGGAACGACGGTCGGGCTCAGAAGCCGCAGTAGCCGCGCCGGCTGTCCGCGCGCAGGAAGGCGACGAGTTCGCGACCTTCTTCACTCTCGAGCTCGTCGTCGAGCCGATCCAAGACCGATTCGAAGGTCGAGGCGGCGCGCAGGAGGCGGAACGCTTCCCGCAGCTCGGCGCGTGCCGCGGAGCTGATCTCCGCTCGCCGCAGTCCGACGGCGTTCAAGCCTTTCAGCTGCGAGTCGCCGACGAGGAGCGCGAACGGCAACACGTCGCGATTCACGCGGCTGTTGCCGCCGATCATCGCCAGCCGGCCGATCCGCGCGAACTGGTGGACGACGACGTTGCCGGAGACGAACGCTCGCGGCTCGACGTGCACGTGGCCGGCGAGGAGCACACTGCCGGCGATCACTGCTCCGGGACCGACGCGACAGTCGTGCGCGACGTGGCTCGAGGTCATCAGGAGGACGCGGTCACCGACTTCGGTCAGACCGCCCTCGGAGGTCGAACGATGCACCGTCGCAAACTCGCGGACCTCGACCTCGGCGCCGATCCGTACGCCGGACGGCGCGCCGTTGAAGGAGAGGTCTTGCGGTTCGGCGCCCAGCACCGCGCCCGGCCAGATGCGCGTGCCGCGGCCGACTTCGAGCCGGCCCTGCAGCACAGCCTGCGGGCCGACTTGCACGCCTTCGGCGAGGCGCACGTCGGGACCGATCACTACCCCGGGCCCGACGCGCACTCCGTTCGCCAGCTCGGCGCGCGGGTGCACGTAAGCGGCAGGGTGCACCGCGGGGGGCGCGTTCCCCGTACCCGTCGAGCGGGGCGTGGGGAGTTCGAACAGTGAAGCTTCCGCGGCGAGGCGGGCGTGACGCGAGGCTTCGCGCTGTTGCATTGGTCTTCCTCCGTAGGTTCAGCCTTCCAGCTTGGTCTTGATGATGTTGAGGATCTCTTGTTCGAGCGCGCACGCTTGATCGGCGATCGCCTGTCCGCGCGTCACGTAGTCCGCGACAGCGGTCGCGTCCTCGAGGTCTTTCGTGTTGATCTTGACGTTCAAGTAGGCGCCGAGCACGGCGCTGCGTGCACAGAGCGCGCCGACGCCGGCGTCGGAGGCTGAGGCGGGCAGGCCCTTCTCCGCCATCAGCTTGATCAGCTGCATCGACTCGAGAGCGACTTCCATGGTGCGGAAGGGCGCGTCGATCGCGCCGCGGGTCGCCATCTGGATGGCGTCGTGGCGCGCGCGTTTCTCGTCGTCCGTGCCGTCCGACATGCGGAAGGCGGCCATGATCCGGTTGAACGCGTCGGTGTCCGCGTCGATCAGGCGCAACAGTTCGTCGTGGCAACGCTTGCCTTGTTCGGCGTGTTCCGAGAACTCGGCCCAGCGATCGTCCCAGCCGCGCTTGTGGCTCGAGAGGTTCGCGACCATCGTTCCGAGCGCGGCGCCGAACGCGCCGACCGCGGCAGCGACCGAGCCGCCGCCGGGGGCGATCGATTCCGAGGCGGTCTCGTGCGTGAAGCCTTCGAGCGTGCGGTCGATCAGCTTGCCGCCGCGCGGTCCTTCGAGGACGTACTCGATGATCTTCTCGCGCGGGTCGAAGGGCGCGAGTTCGTCGAGTCCCATCGACTTGATCGCGATCTTGATCAGCTCGGCGTCCGAGACACCCGTGGAGCGCTCTTGCTTGCGCAGGAAGTGGCGACCGGCGTCGAGCATCGCGTTCAGCGGGATCAAGCCGACCAGCTCGGAACCCGTCACGCGGATGCCGCGTTCTGCGGCGCGCTTGCAGCACTCGTCGAAGGCGATGTGCACCGGCGTCACGCTGATGTTCGTCAGGTTCATCGAGATCTGGGCGATGCCGTACTCTTCGATGAACCAACCGATGCCCTTGACGCACTTCAGCGCGCCGGGTTCCCAGACGGGTTTGCCGTTCGCGTCCTTCACGACGGGGCCGGTCAGGGGGTCGCCGTCGCGCTTGATGCGACCTTTCTCGCGCACGTCGAAGGCGATCGCGTTCGCGCGTCGCGACGAGGTCGTGTTCAGGTTGACGTTGTAGGCGACGAGGAAGTCGCGCGCCGACACCGCGGTCGCTCCGGACTTCTTGTTGAACTTCGCCGGACCGAAGTCGGGCGCCCAGTTCGGATCGGCGAGCTTGGCTTCGAGGCCTTCGTACTCACCGGCGCGCACCGTGGCCAGGTTGCGGCGTTCCGGTTTCGTCGCGGCGTTCTCGTAGCAGTAGACGGTTGTGCCGACTTCTTCGCCGAGGCGCTTCGCGAGCTGCCGCGCGTACTCCACGCACTCTTCCATCGTCACGCCGGAGATCGGCACCAACGGGCAGACGTCCGTCGCGCCGAAGCGCGGGTGTTCGCCCGATTGCTTCGACATGTCGATCAGTTCCGACGCCTTGCGCACGACGCGCACCGCGGCTTCGATCACAGCTTCCGGTTCACCGGCGAAGGTGATCACCGTGCGGTTCGTCGCCTTGCCGGGATCGACGTCGAGCAGGCGCACGCCTTCGACGGTCTCGACCTGGTCGGTGACTTGACGGATCAGGGCGCTGTTGCGGCCTTCGGAGATGTTCGGGACGCACTCGATCAGACGTGTCATGGTCGCGGGGGCGGGGCTCGGGTGGACGCGCGGGGCCTCACAGGTGAGGCGAAGCGCGGAGACTTTACCCGACCGGCTGCCCGGTGGTCTCGAATTCACGCCCGCTCAGCGAGGGAGTCGGGCCGCCGCTCTCGCGGGGGAGGGCGCGCTGCTTGGGGAGGACTCTGCGCGTGCTTGAACCAGGTTGTCGACCGGCTCGTGTGTGTTCCCGTTCAGCGCCAGAGGTTCGAACTCGTGCGACAAGGACACGCCCGTGGCCCGCGGCGTCGGCACGGCCACCGACACGAGGTTGTGGTACAGCCACGGCACGGTGCGGTGCAGGTTGACGGCGATGATCAAGACGGCGCACGCGAAGATGCGGGCCGGTTGGTTCGTCCAGCGTTCCGACATCAAGTAGACCGCGAGCATCGAGAGCAGGATCCCCGCGGACGCGAACAGGTTCCAATCGCGCAAGGCGCCGAGGTCCGGGTTCCAGATCACGGTCAACGCGAAGAAGCCGGAGGCGACCAAGGCGACGAAGATGCGCGCCAGTCGCGTGTCGGACGCGCTCGAGAAGGGCGCGCCGCGCTCGCCGTTCCCCGCGACCTTGATCCACAGTCCGATGCCGAGGACGCAGCAGCTGAACAGCGCCATCGGCGCGGTCAGCAGTTGTTCGTTGGCGATCGCGAGCAAGTGATCCGGGCGCAGGAAGAGGTAGTGCGCGCGGCCCGTGAGCTTCGTGAGCGGCACGAACATGCGTCCGTCGCCGCCGCCGAATCCGCGTTCTCCGGCGCGCAGGTATCCGACCTCTTGCATGCCGAAGTAGAGCAGGGCGGCCGGAATCAGCGTGATCGCGGCGATCACCGCCGTGCGGCTGATCGCGGCGGACCAGGTCCTGCCGCGGATGCAGCGCACCCAGCACAGATAGGTGAGCGCCGGCATGATCGTCAGCATGCTCAGGTGAACGGCTGCTGCGAGCGACGCGGCGATGGCGGCGGGCACCATCGATTCGTCGCGCAAGATGCTCTTCGTTCCGAGGTAGATGAAGGTCATCGCCAGCGACGCGGGCAACGCGTAGTGCTCGACGTGGCCGAAGAACAAGACCACCGTTCCCGTGGTGAGGATCGCGAGACTGAGCGCGACTTGCAGCGCGCGGCGACCGGGCGCCAACAGTCCTGCGAAGTTCGCGACGGCCAGCACGGCCAGTCCGCCGGCCAACGAGCTGACGAGCTGCACGCAAGCACGCGGATCGTCGAGGAACTGGTGTGCCAGCTGGAATGAAGCCATCGAGAGCGGCGCTCGCTTATGGAACCAAGCACCCCGACTCACGAAATGCACGACGCGCTCCGCATCGCCGTAGTTCTCGTCCGATGACAGCGCGAAGAAACCGCCGCCGAGCAGCGCGATCACCGCGATAGCGCCAACGGCCCGCAGCCACGCCGGCCACATGGACCACGGCCAGGTCTCATCAGCGCGCGTGAACTTGCGCTCGTACCCGCGCTCGATCGCCGGCATCAGGAGCGCGACACAGGCGACCAGCACCAACGTCCAGAACGGGTGAAACGGCTTGCCGCCGAGATCCCAGATCTCCGCGCTCGGAAAGGTACAGAGCCCCGCGACGACAGCCGCGCCGATGGCCAAGCTGCGGACGACGATCCAATCGCGCACCGCTGCTTGCGTCTCATCGAGATCTGTCATCACCGTGCTGCTCCGAACGCTTGTATTCGACTCATCGACACTTGGCCTCGAAGCAGACGAAACAGCCCATTTTTGCTCATCGGCGCCGTGCGAGGTCGCGAAAGTGTATCGGGTCGAAGCTGGGTGCGGTTCTTTTGACGCACAGGCGCCAAGGCGGATCGATGTCTTCGACTCGCGGTCGTCAGCGTCGGCCGTCTGGTGCCGCAGTCCGACTCCGCTCCGACGCGAGGCTCGAGCGGACCGGCACACGCCTCATCACGGCGAACGGGCCATTATCGTGGACCAAGAGGGAGACTGGCGACCGCCAGGGCCGATCGGGAGCGGTCCGCTCTCCGGTCGAGCCGCCCTCCAGCCGATGAAGAGCACCCCGCCCGCTGGCCACCGAACCTCACCCTCACGGGAGATTCCCTGGTAGACTCGGGCTTCGAGACCCTCCGAACCCCCCTGAGAGGGCTGCCGCCAGGCCGCCCGACCGCCAGCATGATCCAGCGCAAGAAGAAGATCGTCCTCTACCAGCCCCAGCAGGTGGACGCGAGCCTCGGAGCCGAGTCGAGCAAGGACATGCTGCCGCTCGAGATGCTCTCGATCGCGGTCTTCCCGGAGCGCGTGGGCTACGAGATCGTGATCGTTGACGGCAGCCTCTACTCGAAAGAGGAGGCGCACCGACGCGTGGTCGAGGCCTGCGAGGGCGCGTTGATCTACGCGACGACGGGCATCCTCGGATACATGGTCAAGGACGGCTTCTACGCGACGACTGCGGTGAAGCGCGCGCACCCCGACCTCAAGTGCATCATCGGCGGTTGGTTCGCCGGCGTGCGCCCCGACCTGCAGCTCTCGACCGGTCTCTACGACGCGGTCGCGCTCGGTCAAGGCGAGAAGCTCTTCATGGAGATCGTGCAAGCCGTCGAATCCGGCGAGCCGCTCGACTCCGTCCCCGGACTCGCGCTGTGGCGCGACGGGCAAGTGGTCAAGACCGACCCGCGTCCGGTGCTCGCGTGGACGGACATCCCGCGTCTGCCGTGGCACTTGATCGACATCGATCCGTACAAGGCGCACCAGCTGCGTCCGAACTCGTGCCGCGACGTGCTGCGCATGCCGTCACCGCACTCGATGGGGTCCGACCGCGAGCCGTACTTCGGCATCACGTACTACTCGAGCTACGGCTGTCCGGAACCGTGCACCTTCTGCTGCTCGCCGATGGTCACGAACCGTCGTTGGAAGGCGATGGCCGCCGACCGCATGCTCGACGATCTCGAAGAGCTGAAGGACCGCTGGGACTTCGACGTGGTTCGCTTCCACGACGCCAACTGGGGCGTGATGGAGAAGCGCGTCAAGCAGTACGCCGCAGGCATGCTCGAGCGGGGCATGAAGTTCAAGTACAACGCGTTCCTCGAGACGCACTCGATCCTGCACTACGACTCGTCGACGCTCGATGCGCTCTCGGAGTCGGGGCTCTACATCGCCGAGATCGGCGCGGAGGCCGGCACGGACGAGATGATGTCGAAGATCGGCAAGCCGATCGCCGGTGACGACAACATCGCGGCGGCGGTCGAGATGGACAAGCGCGGTGTGTGCGCGTCGGTGACCTACATCATCGGCTACCCGCACGAGGAAGCCGACTCGATGCTCGCGACGATCGACCAGTGCCGTCGCTTGCACGTCGCTGCGCCGCTCGCGCGTCCGACGACTTGGCCCTACCGCCCGATCCCCGGCACCGAGATGTGGGATCAAGCGATCAGCCTCGGTTACGACCCGCCGCAGAAGCTCGAAGAGTGGGGCTCGATCGGCGAGTACCACCTCGAAGAGACCTGGCCCGGCAAGATCCCGCCGCACGTCGCGAACGCGCGCAAGATGTACCAACACTTCGTGACGCTCGACTACGGATTGGCGCGCGGCAAGCGCGGCTTCTGGGAGAAGCGCGCGGGCGGACGCCTCGCCGACGGTTCGTACACCTCGGGCACGGCTCGTTGGGAAGCGCGTGCTTTCGACGTCTACAACCGCATCGAGAAGAAGATCACGAAGCGGACTGAGACGGCTCGCACCTTCATCGACCCGGGTCACAAGACGGGCACCGAAGGCAACCAAGCCAGCGCCAGTCGCGAGGCGATGACGCAGTCGACTTCCGGTCGCTGATCGAGTGCCGAACGCCATCGACTGGGGCGAACGCTACCGCATCGAACACACGCCGTGGGACCTCGGGTGCGCGCACCCGACGCTCACGGCGCGTCTCGCCTCCGGCGAACTCGCGCCGCCGCGCGAAGGTGCGCGTGCGTTGGTGCCGGGTTGCGGCCGCGCGCACGACGCGCTCGCTCTCGCGCAAGCCGGTTGGGTCGTGACGGCCGCGGACCTCGTCGAAGAACTGCGCCCGATCGTCGAACCGCAGCTCGCGCCGTCGGGCGGCGAGTTCGTGTCGGGCGATGTGCTCGCGATGCAGTTCGACGAGCCCTTCGAGCTCGTCTGGGAACACACCTTCTTCTGCGCGATCGACCCCGAACAACGCGCCGCTTACGGCGACTTGATGGCGCGCTCCGTCGCACCCGGCGGCCGGATCGCCGCAATGCTGTTCCCGCTCGACCGCCCCGAAGAACGCGGCGGCCCGCCGTGGCGCATCGACGAGTCGCTCTATGAGTCAGCGCTGGGCGACGCGTTCGAACGCGAGACGCTCGACCCCGCCGTCGCGCGCACGGCCGGCCGCGAGTGGCAGGAGCGGCTCGCGATGTACCGAACCAGGTTTGAATCCTCACACCCCCGGTGAACAAGCGGCCCTTGCGTCCGCTCGTTCACGCGGGGTGTGAGGATTCAAACCTGGTTCGGTACCTCACTCGACCCGGCGGCCGTTCGTCTCGTTGCCGTTCTGCAACAACACGAGCCCGCTGATCTTCCCGTCTTCATCGCGCTCGAAGGTCAGCTCGGCGGGGACGGCGCGGTAGAAGCAGCGGTCCTTGGCGGACGGGTAGATGCGCACCTTCGGTTGCGCGGTGACCTGCGCGAGGAGCACGTCGTTCTCGTAGGTGATCGTCAGCGACGCGAGCAAGCCGAGCTTGTAGCGACCGACGTACTCGGCGGCGACTTCGGGCGTGAGCTCGATCGCGAGGGGGTACTCGATCTTGCGCGCCTCCGAACCCATCAGCACGCGCACGAGGTTGTCGCCCAGCACATCGATGAAGCCCGTCGTCGTGTTCGAGAGCACCACGACGCCCGCGTCCGCGCCGGGAATCACGGCCATGAAGCTGTGGTAGCCGCCAGTCTGTCCGTTGTGCCAGAAGGTCGCGCCGCCTGACGCGATGTGCCAACCGAAAGCCATGTCGACGTTCTGGGGGCTCTGGTAGATCACGTTCATCGAGCGCGGTAACGCCTTCTTCAGCGGTCCCTCCGGCGGATGCAGCGCCGCGCGCGCGAAGACCAGCATGTCGTTCAAGTTCGAGCGGATGCCGCCCGCCGGAGTCATCGAGAGGAACTCCCAGCTCGAGTGCGGCACTTGGTCGACGTCGTAGCCGGGCGCGAAGCGCTCGCGCATGCTGTCGGTGAGCTCGATGCGCGTGTCTTGCATGTCGAGCAAGTCGGTGATGCGCGTGCGCAACAGCGTCTCGTAGCTCGAGTCCTGCGCGCGCGCGACGGCGTCGCCGAGCAGCGCCGCGCCGAGGTTGCTGTAGGCGTAGCGTTCGCCCGGCGCGCGCTTGGGCTCGTAGCCGTCGAGGAAGTCGTACATCAGCTCGAAGCTGTAATCGACATACGGGTTGTCCGGATTCGCCGGCGCGAAGTTCGAGGGCATGCGCGGAAGACCTGAGCTGTGCGTCGTCAAGTCGCGCAAGCGGATCGGCGTGTCGCCGACTTGGTCCAGCTCGAACTCTTCGGGGTAGAAGCTCTGCACCGTCGCGTCGATCGAGAGCGCACCGCGTTGCTCCGCATCGGCGAGCAACACGCCGGTGAAGACCTTGCTGATCGAACCGATTTCGTAGACCGTCTGGGCATCCGGTGCCTCGCCCGAGCCGAGCGCGACTTCGCCGAACGCTCGGATGCACGTCTCGTCGCCGCGCACGACGCCGATGACCAAACCCGGAGCGAGACCGTTGGCGACGAGCGCGCTCGCGTCAGCGCCCGCCGTGGCGTCGAGCAGCTCGCAGAGCGGCTGGACGGCGGGAGCAGTGGGCGTTTCTTGAGGCGCGTGCGGGAGGGCGAGGGCCAGCGAAGTCAGTGCAGTGGTGAGCATGCCCGAGAGCGTACGGAACCAGGATTGAATCCTCACACCCCCGGTGGACAGGCGGCCTTCGGTCCGCTTGATCACCGGGGGTGTGAGGATTCAAACCCGGTGCCGTACGCGGAAATCGAGGGACCCTGCGGGACCCCCCGCTCGTCCGAGGAGTGCTCCATCGGTGGATCCCCACACTCTCCCCCGATGCCCGTCTTCCGCTCATCTCATGTGCCGGCCCTGATTGCGGCCGTGCTGCTCTGCCTCGTCTTCGCGTGCTGGTCCGTGGTGCGCCCCGAGGCCTGGTTCTCCGTTTCCTCTGTCGAAGCCGCCGCGCCGAGCGCAGCGAAAGGCACGGGAATGACGCGAACCGGCGGAGCGCAGCGCGGTCGAGTCTCACGTGAAGACGATGACTTGGAAGAAGCGCGGCGCACGGTGGCTGCGGGGGAAGGTGCGGAACGGCGTGGTGACGGCGGGAAAGCCGATGTGGATCGCCTGTCTGCTGCTCGCGCCGGCGTGGATGACCTCAGGGGCGGCGCCGCCCCCGACCCCGACCGCCGCTGACGGCCGCGCTGCGGAACGCAAGGCGGCGCGGATCAAGCTGAACGAGCTCGCGGCGCAGCTCGGTGAACCGAAGCACGAACGGCGACGCGCGGCGGTGCGCGCGCTCGCGGAACTCGGTACGGAACCGGCGTGGGAACTGCTGCTCGGCGCGCTCGCCGATCCGCGCGCCGAAGTCGCGGATGAAGCGCAGTGGCAGCTCGGTTCCCTGGAGCATCCGGGCCTCTCGAAGGAACTCTTCGGCTCGGACGGTCTCGGGTCGCGCGATCCGTGGGTGCGCCTGCGCGTGGCCGAGGCGCTCGGGCGTATGCCGCTCGACATCGACGCGAACGACCTGCTGCCGGCAGGGACGCGCGGAGACGTGGAAGTGTCGCGCACCCTGCTCTGGTCGCTCGAACGCCGTGCGCGCCGCGATCGAATCGGCGAACCGCCGTTGGGTCTCGCGCGCAAGGTCGAGAAACTCGTGCGCGGGAACGCGGATGCCGCGCTGCGCGCCGACGCCTTCGCGACGCTGGCTGCGCTCGACGCCGATGCAGCGCGCCCGTACGTCGAACGCTTCTCCGAGGACCGTCAGGCGCGCTGTCGCGTGGCTGCCTTGGTGATGGGGGTCGACTTGTTGGAGCCGGACGCGGCGTTGGATCTGGCGCGAAGTCTCGTGAACGACGAAGACGACTCGGTGCGCGCCGCGGCGGTGATCGCGGTCGAGGACTTGGGGGTGCGCGAAGGGCTCGAGCTGCTCGTCCAGCGCATGGAAGCGGAACCGCGCATGCGCACCCGCCAGCGCGCGCTCGACGCCTTGCAGCGCTTGTCCGGACTGCGTCACCGCGCCGACCCGCGGCCGTGGCGCGCGTGGATCGCGAGCTTACCGGCGGACTGGCGTCCGGCGCGCGGCGAGCTCGGGCCGACGACGGGTGGGACCGCGGCCTTCGCGGGCTTGCCGCTGCTCTCCGACCGTCTCGCGTTCTTGATCGACTTCTCGGGGTCCTTGTGGGTCGAACGCGAAGGGCGCGAACCGCGCAAGGCGGCGGTCGATGCCGCGCTCGGCGCCGCGCTGCCCAAGCTCGACGAATCCGCGCGCTTCCTGCTCGTGCCGTACACGGCCGAACCACACCCGTGGCGCGAGGACATGGAGTCCGCCAAGCCGCGCATTGTCGCGCGCGCGCTGCAGGACTTCGCGGACTGTCGCGAACGCGGATCGGGCAACGCCTACAGCGCGATCGAGCTCGCCCTCGCGCAACCGGAAGTCGACACCATCGTGCTCCTGACCGACGGCGCGCCGACGGGCGGTCGGCGCTGGAAGCTGGACTTGATCGTCGACTTGCTCGCCTTCGAGCTGCGCTTCCGTCCCGTCGCGATCGACTTGGTGCTCGTCGACGCACCCAGCGGTCTCGCGCGCCGCTGGAAACAGATCGCCGCCGACAGCGGCGGCCGCGCCGTCGAGGTCAGCCTCTAGCGTGAGGTACCGAGCCGGGGCCAGTTCCTCACAGCTCGCGGCGCCTCACCGGCCCGGGCCGCCGGCGGGCGCGAAGTGTGAGGAGCTGGCCGCGGCTTGGTACCTCACATGTGGCACTCGATGCCGGCGACCTCGAGCAGCTTGCGGGTCTCGTGCACCTCGCCGACGACGAGGATCTCGAGCTGTGCGGGGTCCATGTGCTTGCGGGCGACCTCGTCGAGCTGCGCGGTGGTGAAGGATTCACGGCGCGCGCGGCGCTCGAGCGGGTGGTTCGGTCCCGAGTCGTAGCGCGTCCACTGGTCGAGGTACGCGAGGCGTGCGTCGAGCGTCTCGAAGCGGCGCGCGTCGGCCTTGCCCAGCGAGTCTTTGGTGAAGGCCAGTTCTTCCGCGAGCACGCCGCCGTCGAGCAGGTTGCGGAACAGCTCGAGGATCTCGAGCACGGACTGACCGCCGGCTTCGGCGCGCACGGCGGTGGCCACGGTCCAGGCTCCGGGTCGCACGCCGCCGCCGAGGACGGAACGCGCGCCGTAAGTCACGCCCAGCTCTTCGCGCAACCTCCGGTTGATGCGGCTCGAGAAGTGGCCGCCGAAGGCGTGGTTCCAGGCCGCGAGCGGATGGTGGTCGGGATCGGTGAACGCCAGAGCGCGGTGACCGACGCGCAGCTCGCACTGCTTCGCGCCGGGGACTTCGATGAGCCACGCACGGGTCGCGGTCGCCGGCGCCGGCGCTTCGCACGACTCGGGTGCGCGCAGCTCGCGGCCATCCATTTTCCACGGCGACAGCAAGGGTTCCAGCGCGCTGATCAGCTGCGCTTCGTCGAGCGCGCCCGCGTGCAAGACGCGTGCGCCGAGCGGTCCGCCTTGATCGCGCCACAGTTCCTGCGCGTCGGCGACTTGCATCGCCGCGATGCTCTCCGGGCTGCCGAAGGCCGGTCCGCCGCGCGCGTTGTCGCCGCCGTGCATCAGCGCGCGCCAGCGATCGTCCGCGATGCTCGTCGGGTTCGTCGCGCGGGCGGCGAGGACTTGCAGTCGCTCGGCGCGCAGGCGTTCGAAGTCGGACTCGCGCAGGTGAGGTTCGTGGATCAGGGCGGCGAGCAACTCGACGCCGCGCGTGACGTGTTCCTCGAGCACGTCGAGCTCGATCAGCGTCTCTTCTTCCATCGCGCGCGTGTGCAGTCGCGCGCCGATCGAGTCGAGTTCTTCCTGCAGGCCGTGTCCGTCCCACGCACCAGCGCCTTCGCGCACGAGTTGCGCCGTCATCGAAGCCAAGCCGAAGCGGCCGGAGCCTTGCGTCAGGCGACCGCACGGCAGCGCGAGTCGCAAGCGCATCAGCGGCAGCGGTCCACCGGGCGCTGACGTGATCGGGCAGCCTGCGCTGAGCGTCCCTTCCCAGCTGGCGGGCATCACCGGCAGCACGGGGCGATCGGGGATCGACGGGGGAGCGTGCGATTCCACGGGCGGCGCGACCCACGGGCCGAGCTGTTGTTCGGGCAGCCGAGGAGCCGGAGCCGGTTCCTTCGTCGCGGGTTGCGAGCCGGCGAGCGCGCGTTCGGACTCGCCGTGCGCGACGCACGACACCGCCGCGAAGGGCTTGTCGACCAAGTAGCGGCGCAGCACGTCGGTGACTTGTTCCGGCGTCACCTTGGCGCGGGCTTCGGCGTCGCGCTCGAGCGCGTTCGGATCGCCGCGCAAGCGATCGTTCAGCGCGAGCACCGAGGCTCGCGAGGCGACTTTTTCGAGCCCGCGCACCAAGGCCGCTTCGTGGCTGGCGCGCACGCGATCGAGTTCTTCGAGCCTCACACCGCGCTGCGCGGTCTCGGCGAGCAGTTCCTGCAGGCGCTCGACGAGCGAGTCGAGCTCGATGCCGTCGTGCGGTCGCAGCGCGAAGTTCAGCGTGCCGGCGAGCTCGCGCGCGAGGTGCGATGCGTTGAGTTGGCTGGCGAGGTGTTCGTCGACCGCCATCGCGCGATCGAGCACGGAGGAGCGGTTCGCGGAGAGCACTTGCAACAACAAGTCGAGCGCCGGTGCGTCTTCGTGACCGGCGTGCACCGTCGGCCACGCCAGGTTGAGCTGCGGCGTGGGGACGCGGTCTTCGTAGACGACGCGACGCGTCTCGCCGAGCTTCACGGGTCGCTTGTCGGCGGGCTTGATCGGCGCGCCGGCCGGGATCGGTCCGTAGTGTCGTTCGACGAGCTCGACGGCGTGGTCGAAGTCCAAGTCACCCGCGAGCGCCAGCGTCGCGTTGTTGGGCACGTACCAGGACCGGAAGAAGCTCGTGACGTCTTCGAGCGTCGCGGCGCGCACGTCTTCCGCCGAACCGATCGTCGGCCACGAGTAGGGGTGTTCGTGGGGGAAGGCGATGGCGAGCAGTGCTTCGTAGACGCCGCCGTAGGGCTTCTGCTCGTAGCTCTGCTTGCGCTCTTCGAGCACCACATCGCGTTGGTTGTCGAGCGTCGTCTGATCGAGCGCTTCGAGCAGCCAGCCGAGTCGATCCGACTCCAACCATAGCGCGAGCTCGAGCTGGTCCTTCGGGAGCTCTTCGAAGTAGAGCGTGCGGTCGGAGCTCGTGTTCGCGTTCAGGCTGCCGCCGGCCTCTTGCACGCGCTGGAAGAACTGGCCTTCCGGCACCTGGCCCGACCCTTGGAACATCATGTGTTCGAAGTAGTGCGCGAAGCCCGTTCGGCCCTTCGTCTCGCGCGCGCTGCCGACGTGGACGACGAGCTGGGACGAGATGATCGGCGAGGTGTGATCTTCGTGAACGAGCAGGCGGAGGCCGTTCTCGAGCACGTGCTGTCGGCTTTGGATGTGCATCGCGAACGGAGCCTATCGCGAGAGTGCCGCCGATCGGTACCTTGGCCCGCATGAAAGCGACCACGATCCTCCTCGCCACGCTCGTGCTGACCTCCTGTCTCTCCGCCTCTCCGCGTCAGGCTGACGCGTCGAGGGCGATCGACGCGCCTGCGGGCACGGTCACGACCCCCGAAGCGCACCTCGGTCGGCCCGTCGGTGCCGACGGCACGCTGGCCGACTGGGCGGAGGTCTCGAGCTACTTCCACCAGCTCGGAGCGCAGAGCGCGCGCGTGCAGACCGAAGTGATCGGCGAGACGACGGAAGGCCGTGACTTCTTGCTCAGCGTGATCTCGAGCGAACAGAACCTCGTGTCGCTCGACCGGATCCGCACCGACAACCGGTTGATCGCGGACCCGCGCGGTCGAACGGACGAACAGCTCGAAGCGGCTCTCGAGCGCGGCAAGGTCGTGATCTTCATCTCGATCGCGATGCACGCCACCGAGTGTGCCGGGCCGCAGTTCGGCATGGAGCTCGCGTATCGCATCGCCACCGACGAGTCTGAACTCTACCGCAAGATCCGCGAGAACGTCGTCGTGTTGATGGCGCCCAGCCTGAATCCCGACGGTCAAGACCACGTCACCGAGTGGTACCGCGAGACGGTGGGGACGCCGTACGAGGCGAGCGACTTGTTGAAGCTCTACCAGTACTACGCGGGGCACGACAACAACCGCGACTGGTTCATGCTGACGCAGGCGGAGACGCGCATCGTCACCGAACAGCTCTATCGCGTCTGGAAGCCGCAGGTGTACTGGGACGTGCACCAGCAAGGTTCGACTCGGGAGCGCTTCTTCGTCCCGCCCTTCCGCGATCCGCTCGATCCGAACCTCGAGCCGCGCGTGATCACGGCGATCGATGCGCTGGGCAGCCGCGCGTTGTTCGACTTGACGAAAGCGGGCTTCACCGGCGTCTCGACCGGCGTCTCGTACGACATGTGGTGGAACGGCGGCAACCGCAACGTGCCGGTGCGCCACGGCATCATCGGCCTCTTGACCGAAGCTGCGTCCGCGAACCTCGCGACGCCGATCTTCTTGCCGCGCGACGAGCTGCGCGCGCCGCGCGGGCTCGGAGGCTACGCGCCCTCGAATCGCTTCCCCGCGCCGTGGCCCGGCGGTTGGTGGCGCATCCGCGACATCATCGAGTACGAGCTGGCGTTCGCCGACTCGCTGCTCGGCAGCCTCGCGCGCGAACCGCGCTTGTGGCTCGCGAACTCGGCAGCGGCGTCGCAGCGCGCGGTCTACGAGTTGGCTGAAGAGGCGCCGCGCGCGTGGATCTTGCCCAGCGACAACCGCGACCGCGACGCGAGTCAGCGCTTGGTGAACAGCTTGATGCACGGCGGCGTAGAAGTGCACGTCGCGCAGACCGAAGTGCAAGCGGACGGCCGCACGTGGCCCGCCGGCTCGGTCGTGATCTTGCGCGAGCAACCTTACGGCACGCACGTGAAGGACCTCCTCGAAGTGCAGCGCTACCCGGCCGGCGATCCGCCGTACGACGTGGCGGGTTGGACCTTGCCGTTCCTGCTCGGCGTACACCGCGTCGAGTGCGTGGCGGTTCCGGAAGGGGAGTTGAAGCTCGCTTCGTCGGGAGGCGAGGCGCTTGCGGCCTTCAAAGGCGCGCGCGACACGACCGGCGGAGCGATCGACACGGCGACGACGAGCTCGTGGGCCCGCATCTTCAAGCTGGCGAGCTTGGAGGAAGGCGTGCACTTCCACACCTCGGGAGATCGGGCGGGGCTGGTGACGCGCGACGGGACCGCGCAGGTCACGGAGTCGGAAAGCGATGCGCAGCCGCTGCTCCTGCAGCGCACCCCGCGCGTCGGGCTCTACGCGCCCTGGCGCGGTGACATGAACGAAGGCTGGATGCGCTACGTGCTCGACCAGTTCTCCGGCCTCGACTACTTGCGCGTGCGCAACGAACACTTGCGCGGCGGCGCGCTGGCGAAGGACATCGACGTGTTGATCTTGCCCGGCACCTCGTCGCGCAGCCTCGATGCCGGTCGCGGCACGGGCACGGTGCCGACCGACTTCACGGGCGGGCTCGACCCGGAAGGCGCGGTCGCCATCGAGGAATTCGTGCGCGAAGGCGGCACCTTGATCGCCGTCGACGCTTCGGCGAGCTGGGCGATCGAGTTGTTCGGCTTGCCCCTCGAAGACACGACGCGCGGCGAGGATGCCGGCGGCTTCTCGTGCCCCGGATCCGTGTTGCGCGGCGTGCCTTCCGCGAGCGCGGACCTCTGCGCCGGCCTGCCGAGCTCGGTGCCGCTGTTCTTCTCCAACTCGCGCGCGTGGTCGCTGACGAAGCGCGACGAGGATCAGCGAGCCCAGAGCCTCGCCGGCGATCCCGAAGTCCTGTTGCGCTACGCACCGACGCGCATTCTGCTCTCGGGCTGGATCGCCGAACCCGAGCGCATCGCTGACCACGCCGCTTGGGTGCGCGTGCCGTACGGCGCCGGCGAAGTGCACTGCTTCGCCTTCCGTCCGCAGTACCGCGGCTGGTCGCAAGCGACGATGCACCTCTTGTTCCGCTCGATCCTCTCGGCGGCCGTCTGATCCGGCGCACGACTCCGATGTTGCGATCGCTCACCGCTTCCTTGTGTTTCGCCGCCGGGCTCTCGGCGCTGCCGGCGTGTCGCAGCGCGGAACTGCCCGAGGTGCAAGAGACCGTGGAACCGTTCACGAAGCTCGAGCGCCGTCGCAACCCGAACACCGGCACGCGCTGGAAGGAGTGGGAGGTGCTCGTCTACCCGGACGGTCGCAAGCTGAAGCACGGCACCGAGTTCACCTGGCATCCCAACGACCAGCTCGAACAAGAACGCTTCTTCGACCACGGCGAGGTCACCGGTCGCATGCGCACCTGGTACAACGACGGGACCTTGCGCTCCGAGTACACCTTCGGGACCTCCGAGCGCGCGACGCCGATGCGCTTCTGGCATCCGGACGGCAGCCCGTCCGCCGCAGGCGACGCGATCAACGGCCGCCGCGTCGGACCGTGGCGTTACTACCACCCGGGCGGCGCCCTCGCGGAGTCGGGACCCTACGTCGACGGCCGCCGCCAAGGCGAGTGGACAGAGTTCCACCCGGACGGTTCACCCGCCGCGCGTGGCACCTATGTGAACGGCAAGAAGGTGGGGCAGTGGGAGCGTTGGCCTTGCACGCCGCAAGGCGGGGAATGAACCGAACTGAGTGAACGAGAGGGCTACCCGTGATTGTTGGATCGCAGCGCCTGAACCTTGATCCAGCGTCCGCGTAACGCTCGCAGCCACTCACCGTGAACCTCAGCGAGAAAGCACGGTCGAGACCCCGCGATCCGGCACGTCCCGCTCGATTCCATACGAAAGCTGAGCGCGACGGCAGGCTGCAGAGCGTCTGCCGGTGCCGATCGGGCGCGGCTTGCGCGACGTGGGCAGACCCGTAGCCCGGAGGGATACGCCGTCTATGGAGATGCGCGATTTCCTACGCGAAGCGCAGCCGATTGAAGCGCGAGTGCGCTCGAAACAGCGCTTTCAGCCAACTCGAGTCGCCGAGAAAGCGGTGCACGATCCGCCTGCCGCTGCGGACGACCTGACACGGGAGCGCGGCGATGCTGGAGATGAAGCGTCGAAACTCCATGCGCTTCAGCTCTTCGCCTTGTTCGTCGTTCGGCCATAACTGCGCGATCCACTGCTTCAAGTTCCACGCCAGACACGCCATCACCATGTACGCGTCGTTCGCGAGCAGCGTGTCGCACGGCATGCGCATCGCGTGCACGCCGTTCTTCGACTGCTCGATCAAGTTCTCTTGGTTGCAGCGCGCGTTGGCGTTGCGGATCACCTGGCGAGCGCTCAGCACGCTCTTCGCCACCTTCGTGATGTAGAAGTGGAAGCGCACCTCGGGAATCAGCAGCGCTTGACCTTGCTGTACCTTGATCGTCTTGCGCAGCACGACCATGCGGTACGGCCGCGAGCACTTGGCCGGCTGATACGCAAACTCGGCGTACTCTTCGCGCTCGAGTTCGAGGTGCTTGTAGCCGCGCTCTTCGATGATGCGCTGCTTCACGCGCGGCTTGTGCGCGCCGCGACGGCACGGCCCGGTGGTTCGGCTACCGCGCTGCAAACGCCTCCATTCGCCCTCTTCGAGCCCCTCCGCGAGGCTTACGAGGTTCGAGTGCCCCGCCACGCCGAAGACGAATTCGACCTTGCTCTCCGACCAGTAGTCGAAGTCTTCAGTCAGCGAAAAGTGGCAGTCACCGCGTAAGCGCACTCGCTCGAGTGCCCGCGTCGCGCACCACTTCGACCGCGGGGTCCAAGTACTCGAAGCAGCCGTCGTGCGACGGACGGTTGCCGGGACGGTTGCGGGTGTAGAGGATCTCGCCGCTGTTCGCGAGCGTCACGAGCAAGGGCGCGTAACCCCAAGTCCCTTTGTAGCTCATGTCCATGCCCTCCTTGCACTCAGCTTGCGTGCCCGCGATCGTTCCGTCCACGTCGATCACGGCGAGCTCGAAGAAGGAGGGCTTGTTCTTCTTCCAGATGCGCTTGCGCATCTCGTTGATCGCCTCGGAGAGGTCGTCGATCGTCCAGTCGACGCTTCCGACGCTTGATCTCTTCGCTATATGCTGTTGCTTCACCTGGATGGGCTCGCTTTGCTGTTGGTCGCGTCGTTTTATAACTAGCGTTTAACAGCTGAGAACGGGCCTTTCCAGCTGATTCAGAGCGATCTCAGATCGCGATGGACGCTGGATCTGGGACTAGTACTCGACCCGATCTTCCTTCGCGTCCCAGCGCTCGAACGCCTCGAGCGCCGCGTCGCGGCCCGCTTGCACGGTCGGAATCGTGCGCGCGTCGAGCGGCAGGACGAGCTCGCGGTAGAGCAGCTCGTCGTCGAAGCCGGACTTGGCGGCGTCTTCGCGGCCGGCGGCGAAGGTCAGCGCGTCGAGCCGCGCCCAGTGGATCGCGCTCAAGCACATCGGGCACGGTTCGCAGGACGAGAAGATCACGCAGCCGGCGAGCGAATGCGTGCCGAGACCGGCGCATGCGGCGCGGATCGCGACAATCTCCGCGTGCGCCGTCGGGTCGCCGGACGTGGTGACGCGGTTCTGGCCGCTCGCGATCAGCTCGCCGTCCTTGGTGATCACGGCACCGAACGGTCCGCCGAGGTTCTGTTCGACGCCGGCGATCGAGAGTTCGATGGCGCGGGCGAGTGCGGGGTCGATCGGTGCGGTCATGGTGGGTGGGGAGCTTCGGAGTGCAGGCGCATCGTACGCTCTTGTCTGCGGGGGTGAAGGTAGACGACGTCGTACACGCGCCTCTTGTGGCAAGCCTTCGCGCCTTAGAGTGAAGTACCGTGCCAGGTTCGATTCTTCGATCCAAGAGCGGCTGGCGACTCGCAGCCTTCGTGCGAGCTTAGATCGAAAAAATCGAACCTGGCACGGTACTTCACTCTAAGGGCGGGGTGTGAGCTTCCCCCGGTCTTGTAGACACCGGACTTAGGGTTGTTGAAACGCTCGACCGTGCCGAGCCGTTCTTCGGGGGAGCCGCGCGGAGCGGAGCCTTGCGTAGCTCGAGCGCAGCGCGGCGGTCCGGGGGCGGAGCCCCCGGGAGGTGGGG